>Ga0255336_100200_pt1 | contig 124434 bp, 109 predicted proteins | sample MeOH1_35cm_T3_17_FD_189102 | JGI IMG/M metagenome (GOLD analysis project Ga0255336, IMG submission 189102) | Sandy soil microbial communities from University of British Columbia, Vancouver, Canada - MeOH1_35cm_T3_179 | ecosystem: Engineered > Artificial ecosystem > Sand microcosm > Unclassified...
GCACGACGCTGTACAACCAGGCGGTCGAAAACGGCTGGCTCGAAGAGAACAAGGTGATCAACCTGGTCAGCAAGTCGGGGGTGCAGCTCGCGGCGATCGGCTATCCGCATCTGTCGCGCGACGAGATTTACCATCAGCTCGAAAATTTCTACAAGCGTTTCTATTTCCGGCCCTCGAAGATCTGGGAAATCCTGCGCGAGATGCTCACGAGTTGGGACATGATGAAGCGGCGCCTGCGTGAAGGCGTCGAATTCTTCCGGTTCCTGCGCGCGCACGAGGCATGATCGGTCGTGATCGCTTGCGTCAGCGGATGCTGATTATTACGGCCGATGATTTCGGCTTGCACCCTCGCGTCAACGAAGCGGTTGAGCTCGCTTACCGGAACGGTGTATTGACGGCGGCGAGCCTGATGGTCGGCGCGCCTGCCGCCGACGATGCCATTGCGCGGGCCCGCTCGCTTCCAGGGCTGTGCGTCGGCTTGCATCTGGTTCTCGCCGATGGCATGGCTCTGCTGCCACGCGAGACGATTCCCGCGCTGGTGGATGCCGAGGGCCGGTTCGGCAGCAACATGGTGCGCGACGGCTTCCGGTTCTACTTTCTGCCGCACGTCCGCGCACAGCTTGCCCTGGAAATCCGCGCGCAGTTCGCGGCGTTTGCGAAGACCGGTTTGACACTCGATCACGTCAACACGCACAAGCATTTTCACCTGCATCCAACGGTGCTTTCTCTGATCCTCGAGATCGGGCGCGACTTCGGAATGCGCGCAATGCGTTTGCCGAGCGAGCCCGATGCGCCACTCTGGTTGCGGCCATGGATGAACCTGGTGCGCACGCGGCTCGACCGCGCCGGCATCGCACATAACGACTATGTATTCGGTCTCGCGGACACCGGGCGCATGAGCGAGTCGGCCTGGCTTGCAGCGCTCGAACGGTTGCCCGGTGGTGTCGGCGAAATCTATTGCCACCCGGCGACACGGGGCGATGCGCCATTGACGCCCGGAATGCAGTCCTACCGTCATGCGGATGAGCTCAACGCGCTGCTGTCCCCGCGTGTGGCGGATGCGATCAGTGCTGCGGGTGCGACACGCGGCGGCTTTGTCGATCTCCTCGCGCAGCGCGGTTAGCCGTCATGAAATGGCTACGTTGGATAGGATTGCCGGTCGGCATTGCGACACTCATTGCGCTCGTGTTGCATGAAGGTGCCGGCGATGTCATGCATGTGGTTGCTAATGCGGGTTTCGGGCTGCTGTGGCTGCTGCCGTTACACGCACTGCCATTGTTACTCGACGCATATGCGTGGTGCCTGTTGCTCGGCAAGCGCGCCTCACTGCCGTTTCTCTGGTGGGTCGCGGCGGTGCGCGAGGCGGTCAGCCGGCTGCTGCCGGTTGCGAGCATCGGTGGCGAGATTGTCGGCATCGGCCTCGCGCGCTGGCGCATCCCTGACACAAGCGTGGTCAGTGCGTCGGTCGTTGTCGAGGTACTGGTCACGATGGCCGTGCAATACGTGTTCTCCGCGCTTGGGCTCGTCCTGATCGCGATATCGACGCATCAGGTCAGCGCGATCAAGACAATCGCACTCGCCTTGGCGCTCTCAATGCCGCTACCGGTTCTGACGGTCGTGCTCCTTCGTCGCGGCCGGGTCTTTCACCGGATCGAGGGCTTCGCGGCGAAACTGCTGGGCCGCGCGCACCCGTTGCTGCGCGATATCGACGGAAAACGGCTCGACGCGGATATCGACGCACTGATGTCCCGCACAGGTCTGCTGCTAGGCGCATTTCTCTGGCAGTTCGCCGGGTACGTTTTAGGTGCGCTGGAAACATACTGGGCTCTGGCCATGTTGGGACATCCGGTGCCGGCGAGCGGCGCGTTGGCAATCGAAGCCTTGACGCAAGCCGTGCGTCATGCGGCGTTTATGGTGCCGGCAGGTCTTGGCGTGCAGGAAGCGGCAGTCCTGCTTCTCGCGCTGGTGGTCGGTGTGGATCGGGAGGCGGCGTTGTCGCTGGCGCTCGTCAAGCGGGCGCGCGAGGTGATATTCGGCTGCATTGCGCTGGTTTCATGGCAGGTGGCGGAAATCGCGCGTGGGCGCAAAAGCCACGACAGACACATGAGCGAGGGGCCGCGGAACGTGGCCTAGACTTCATTCGTCACGCCACGTGTGCCCTTTCCCCGAGGGGCATTGGAACGCATTGACGATGTTCGACGCGGCAAGCCATGCCGCGCCGGCCGTACAACACACTAGCAAGGTAGAAAAGCATAGATGACGCAAACGCCAGTTCAGCCCGCTCCTTCACGTGATATCGGCGCGCGATCCGTTCAGGCGCATGTCCCTGCGGAATGTGTTCTATGCGACTCGCCCGATCTGACGTATGCGTATGAGGGGGAAATCGGTGAGTCGCTCTGCTTTTCCAGCAATGAGCAAGCACGATCGGCGCATATCGAGGCTCGGTTAGCGGCCGTCGTGGTTTGCAAAGAGTGCGGTTTCGTCTGGGCGGTGCGGTAGCTTCCGCCGCCACGGTGCGGGCACATTGCCTCGCGGCGCATTGCCGTTCCCGCATCACCCGCCGGGAGATTCGGCATGACAGTCAAAGCATCGCCGCAGCGTTGAACGGTGCGTGGATTCGAGTTGCCGCTGGCGCGAGTGGTGCCTGAATCAGCACGTTTTCGGAAACAATTCTTTCCGGGCGAGGCGGTTACCGATTCGCGGGGATATGGCTAGACTGCGCGAGCCAGTTGAAACACTGGCTGCTGCTCAAACCATCACGTCCCCACGAGGTCGTTCAACATGAAGCTTACGTTCCAACGTGGCGTGCTCGCCGCTTCCATCGCGCTCGGCGCCGTTATTCCCGCATTCGCGTTCGCACAATCGGCGACGCCTCTAACGCGTGCTCAGGTCAGAGCGGAACTGGTTGAACTAGAACTGGCAGGGTGGCACCCCGGCGCGGGCAGCGACCCGCACTACCCGGACGATATCCTTGCCGCCGAAGCCACGGTCGCTGCGCGTCATGCCGCAGCCGGCGCGGCTGCGCAGAGCGGCTATGGCGACGCGGACCAAGGCACGTCGGAGTCCGGCGGACCCCGTAAATAAGTGCCTGCCGCAAGTCAACGCGTAAGGACACCCCGTGGCCGTTCGCTCGCAATAGCACGCGAGCGGCTTGCAGGCCGATGAAACACCGCTTCAGACCGGGTTATTGCGCTGGTTGGAAAGGACTCTTCCGAATTCGCCGATACGCGAAGAAATTTGGATCACTTAACGTTTGGCATCGATCAATCGAATGTCTTACATGCCGTGCTGCATGACGACATTGTTGGCCGACAAAGAACGAAGGTATTCAAAACATTCAACGGAAGGGGATTAGCGGTGGTGATGAAACAAATCGGCGTGGCGCTGTCCGCAATCACGCTTGCGACAGCCGTACATGCGCAAAGCAGCGTGACGCTTTACGGGAAGATTGAAGATGGCTTCAATTACACGACCAATGCGCGAGGGCATGATGCGTACCAGATGCAAAGCGGCTATGACTACGGAAGCCGCTGGGGCCTGAAGGGCACCGAAGACCTCGGTGCCGGGTATCACGCCATATTCCAGCTCGAAAGCGGCTTTGACGTGAACACCGGCAAAATGGGCCAGGGCGGCAGGGAGTTCGGCCGCCAGGCGTTCGTCGGCATTGCGTCCGATCAATACGGCACGCTGACCTTCGGGCGCCAGTACGACCCGAGCGTCGATATGTTTTCGCCGATGACGGCGAATGGCAACTGGACCGGCTATCTCTTCGCGCATCCCTACGACAACGACAACACCGACTATTCGTTCCGCGTCAACAACTCGATCAAATACGTCACGCCGAGCATTCATGGTTTCACGGCCGAAGGCATGTACGCATTCAGCAATCAGGCGGGCGGCTTTTCGAATAACAGGCTGTATGGCTTCGGTGCGCAGTACCAGAACGGCGGACTGCAAATCGGCGCATCGTATCTCAAGCTGAACAACGCGAGTTCCGCCGTGGTTGCGCCCGCCAACTCGGCTGGCGCGGTGACCAGCGACAATACATTCAACGCCCGCTCACAGCAGAACATCGGCATCGGCGTCAACTACACGATCGGCAAGGCGCTGGTCGGCCTCGCGTACTCGCACGTCGATGTTTACGATCCGACGGCAAATGCGTACTTCACGGGCACCACGCAACCAGCCGGCGGCACATGGAACGCCTGGAAGTTCGACAACTTCGAAGTGAGCGGCTTGTATCACTTCACCCCCGCGCTGTATCTCGGCGCGTGCTACACCTATACCCAGGCGCGTCTTTCCTCGACGGTGGGTCAATTCGATCCCAAGTGGCATCAGCTTAGCCTGAAGCTCAACTACGATCTGTCGTCGCGTACTTCCGTGTTTGCCGAAGGTGCCTATCAGCACGCAATCAGCGCGAATACGGGCACCGATTTCGACTTTGCCAACATTCCTGGCTCGGCCGACGTTTCTTCGGGACGCAACCAGATGGTTTACCGCGTCGCGTTGCTGCACATGTTCTAACCGGCCAGTTTGACGCCGGAGGATGTCCTGTCCGCCTTCGCCGCCGCCTGATCGGCGCCGGCGAAGGTGGTCGGGATACTGTCACGCGAGCGGTAGACCGCATCATTGTTGTTCAATCTGGAACGCATGTTCTTTCGATGTCCGATTGATCTACCTGTACAACACTTCTAGAATTTTTTACTGAAACACTCGGCGTTTGCGCGCTATCGGCGCCGTGCCGGTGCGTCGGCGCCACCCAACGCATGCGGCTACGCGCGTCGACCTTGCTTGTAGAGGCATGCAGCCAGGATGGAGAAAGCGGTGCACGTGTCGATGGAACAAGACTCAAGGGAAATGCAGCTACGCGCGTTGATGAAGCTCGGCAAGGAGCGCGGATTCCTCACCCACACGGAGATAGTCGACCACCTGCCGGATTGCGTCGCAGCGGCAGATGCCGTTGAAGGCATCGTCAAGGCGTTCAACGACGTGGGCATTGCCGTTCGCGATCGCGCTCCCGCCAGCGACGCGCTTCTGCTCGGCGATGCCGCCCAGCAAACAGCACCCGACGACGTCGCGGAAGACGAAACAGCCACCGCGCTGACCATCGCCATGTCCGAACCCGGACCGGCGGCGGACCCCATGCGTGCCTATCTGCGTGAAATGGGCGCGACCCCTCTCTTGACGCGCGAAGGCGAAATTGACGTCGCGCGTCGTATCGAAGCCTGCCTGCGGGAGATGCTGGAGGTCATCGCCTCGCGTCCCGCGACGGTCGAAGCGATACTCGCGCGCGCGGATCGCGTCGCATCGGGCGAACTCGATATAGACGATCTGGTCGACGGAATCTTCGAGCCGCGCCCGAGCGAGGTGCTTGCGACAGGGCAGGTTAAGGCGGCCGAGGAAGCAGAAGGTGAAATTCTCGCTGGCGAGCCAGGCAGTACAGCCGAGTCCGATGAAGCCCGTGTCATTCGCTTGACGGCGAGCTGCACTGAGATCTTTTCGCAGGTCCGTGAACGGCTTGCCTTGTGGCGGGCAGCGGCGGCGGGAGGTGTCGGTCAGCGCGATGCCGCGCAGGCCATGCTCGGGCTGATCGCTTCGACAATCGGGCAGATCCGCTTCAGTGCGCGGACAATCGGCGAACTCGCGGGCGAAGTGCGGCAGGCGGTCGAGGAGATTCGCGGAATCGAGAGAAACGTCTTGCGAATCGCCGTCAATCAAAGTGGTATGCCGCGTGACGTGTTCGTTGAAACGTTCGTTGGAAGCGAAACCGATCCCGACTGGGTGGCACGCGCGGCCGCCGCGGTGCCGGCTTGCAGTGCGGCGTTGATGCGTTGCGCTCCGTCGATTCATGGTGAGCAGGAAAAACTCGCGCAAATCGAGGCACGCGAGCGTTTATCGTTGCAGGAGCTGAAACGGATCAGCAGAAGAATGAATGTGGCGGATCGCGAGCTGCAGGAGGCACGCCGCGCGATGATCGAAGCGAACCTTCGGCTCGTTGTGTCGGTTGCCAAGAAGTACGTGCAGAGCGGCATGCCGTTGCTCGATCTGGTTCAGGAAGGCAACATCGGCTTGATGAAGGCCGTGGACCGTTTCGAATACCGGCGTGGCTTCAAGTTCTCGACCTATGCCACCTGGTGGATTCGGCAGTCGGTCTCGCGAGCAATCGCGGACTACGGCCGCACGATACGCGTGCCCGTGCATATGGCGGACGCCATGCACCGCGTCAAAAGGGTGGCGGGTGAGATGCGTCAGGAAACCGGGCGGCAAGCCCGCTCCAGCGAACTGGCGGCGCGCCTGGGCATGAGCGAGGACAAGGTGCGCAACGTGCAGAAGGTCACGAGGCAGCCCGTCTCGCTCGATGTGCCGATCGGCGAGGACGCGGACACCACGCTCGGCGAAATGGTCGAAGACCCTTCCGCGCTTGCGCCGCTCGACGCACTGCTGCAAGCCGATCTGCGGGTGGCCATCGACGCGGCGCTCGGTGTCCTGACGCCGCGCGAAGCGAAAGTGCTAAAACTGCGCTTCGGCGTCGATGCGGTCTCCGAACATACACTGGAAGAACTCGGCGATCAGTTCGACGTGACCCGTGAGCGGGTTCGCCAGATCCAGAACAAGGCATTGCAGAAGCTGCGTCACGCCGACGGTATCAATAACTTGAGAGGCTATCTCGATCATTGAGCCAGGAGGTGGGCGCGTGAGCCGCATTGCACCCGGCTTATTTGCTTGTGTCGGCGCCAATGAGCCGTTCTCGTCGCGCGTCGCCGCGGTCAGAAAGCTGCAACGCGGACGGCGCAGTGAGCCTTGCGGCGCTGCGCTTTGCAATTTTCACCACCCGTCTTTAGTGCTTGCTGTAAAGGGACTGTCTCTCCAGGCTGGCCGCCGGAACCACGGCGCGGCTCGTGCCTGTCGCCGAGGTGCCGCCCGTCGAGCCGCCATACGAGTTCACCGACGCCTTTTGTGCGGCGACTTTGGCTTCCGCAGCCTGAATGTCGGCGGGATACGAGGGATCTTCGCCATGCGCCGGGTTGTAGCCGGCCTTTTCGAGTTCGACAAGCTCGGCGCGCACCTGAGCGCGCGTCACCGGCTGATCGGATTGCTGCGCAAACGATACGGCCGGCGCGGCAAGCATGGCGGTGATTGCAACCACCGGAAACAGCGACCTGAACATCATTGACCTCTCTTGTGTTTGATTGACGCTTTCCATTTTATAAAGGATGACGTAGTAAATTATCCGCCTTGCGTGGAATGGTCCCTTGGTGGTTGAGGATAGATCGCGCCTGCCGGTTTCTTCCGACCGAAAGCAGGCCGATGGCGTGGGCCGCGCGGGCGCATTGTTACCCTGGCGACAAGGGACGTTCCCTAAGAGCCCGCTTAATAGACCTATCGGGCGGTCCTAGAATCGAGGTTCTTCCCTTGACGACGGACGACGCCATGACGCGGCTCAATTCCGCAAAGGGCGACCACCGCCGCGTTTTCCATGGATCTCCGATATTCCCGTAGTCCCTCATTGAGCCAAAGAAGCGAGGTGTCGCGCTGGCTGAGGCTGGCGAGAAAGGCGTCATCGCATTGGGCGCTCAACGACGGTCTGATCTGGCTGCATCTGTTCAAGACGGTGGCCGCGGCCCTGCTTGCGCTGGGCATCGGAATGTTGCTCGACCTCCAGCAGCCGCGCACCGCGATGACGACGGTCTTCGTTCTGATGCAGCCGGTCAGCGGCATGGTGCTCGCGAAGAGCTTTTACCGGGTTGTCGGCACGGCCGTCGGCACCGTGTTCGCGATTCTGCTTGCCGGTCTCTGCGTGCAGGACCCGGAGTTGTATCTATTCGGTCTGACCTGCTGGATTGGGCTATGCACAGCGGCGGCGGTTCGAAACCGCCACTTTCGCTGGTACGGTTTCGTGTTAGCCGGCTATACGGCGGCGCTGATCGGCGTTCCGGCGCTGATGCAACCCAACACGATCTTTCTGGCGGCATTGACCCGTGCCGCCGAGGTGTCGATCGGCATTCTGTGTTCGAGCGCGGTGAGCGCGCTGGTTTTCCCGATCAAGGCGACGACCACTTTATTCCGCACGTTGAAACGGCGGACCATCGAGTTCACGGATTTCGCGGCCGGCGTCCTGTCGACGGCATTGCCGGCGGATAGGTTCGAGAAGCAGTTTGCCGCGCTCGTCGACGAGATCGTCGGATTCGAAGCGACGCGCACCTTCGCGTCGTACGAAGACCCCGATATGCGCGCCCGGGCGGCGCGGCTCTCACGCCTGAATAGCGACTTCATGAATGCATGCGCCCGCCTGCATGCGCTGCACCAACTGCTCAAGCGATTACGCGGCAGTGGCGCCGCCGAAACGATCGCCGCCATTTCCCCGTTTCTGGATGAACTGTCCGTGTTGCTCGTGGATGTCGGCAGAAGGCTGCAAAAGGGTGAGGCCGACATGCCGGAGCTACTGGAGCGCATCAAGGGGTTCCAGACCGGTCTGGCGCGGCGCGCGCGCGAAACGCAACGGGAAATAGAACGAGTCGCGCCACGCTCGATGCTGGATTACGTCACTGCGATGGAACTGGTTCACCGGTTCGTCGGCGAATTCCTGTCTTACTGCGACATTTATCTCTCGCTGGCCAACTCGCGCAAGCATGTGCTCGACCGCTCGCGCGTACGGTACGAACCGCAAACCAGCCCATACGTGGTTGGACTGGCGTTCGTTCGCACGGTCGTGGCCGTCGGCGCCGCCAGCTGGTTCTGGATCGCGTCCGGCTGGCCGGGCGGCAGCTTTCTGGTGACGGGCGCGGCGATCACCTGCGCGCTGAGCTCGACATCGCCCGTGCCGCCGAAATTCACCTTGCAGATTGCTGCTGGCGCCGCGCTCTCGCTGCTGTTCGGCTGCGTGTTCCTGTCCCACGTCTATCCGAATATCGACGGCTTTCCGCTGCTGTGCGCAGCGCTTCTGCTGCCGCTCGGCCTCGGCGCGTTTCTGATGGCGCGGCGGTCCACGGCAGCCTACGGGGTCGGCTTCGCGGTGTTCTTCTGCCTGCTCGCCGGACCCGACAATGTGATCGACTACGCGCCCGACGTCCTGATGAACAACGGGCTCGCGATTCTCACGTCGATGCTGCTGTGCGCATTGGCCTTCGCCGTTATCTTTCCGCCTCAAATGCCCTGGCTCGTCGAGAAGATCAAGCGTCACTTGAGAGGGCAAGTCGCCATGGCATGCACCGCGCCGCTCGCCGGGCTCGACGGGCGCTTTCAGTCGAGCACCCACGACCTGATGTCGCAACTGCGCACGCTGCTCATCACGCAATCGCATCGGCACCGCGACGCGCTGCAATGGATGCTGGCCACACTCGAAGTGGGTCACGCGGCCATCGACCTGCGTGGCGAATTGCAGCAGGAGAGCGGCGTGCGCGGCCGGATGCCGAAGCCTCGCTGGCTTGCTTCGATCGATCTGGCGGTGCGCGCGCTGCCGGTGCTGTTCGACCAGCCCAACGTGAGGCATCTGAGAAGCGCGCTCGCGGCGGTCAACGTGGCGATCAGCATGGCGCAAACGCGGCTGGAAGAGTTGACGCCTCATACGGCGGAGCGCTACCGCATGCTGAGGATAATCGGTTGCCTGCATTTCGTTCGGACCGCGCTGCTGGATCGCGACGCGCCGTTTCCGCGCGACTGAACGCGCGGATGCGCCGCTGTAAGCGGAACATCGATGTGACGGTGTTCCCCTGCGCGGCCTGATCCGCCTGCGTGATTTTCACTGGCCATATCGGACGCAGTGCGTACTCCCATTAGCGCCGTCTAGTGGAAGAGTGCCTTACACATTTGCGTCTGTATGCGGGCGACAGTGCGATGATAAAAACACGGGCGAATCACTCGCTCAACAGTCGAATGCCATTGAAATCAGGTCATGGAGACCACTGACCGGCATCGATATCAACCGTACACGTCATTCAATGAACAATTACAGGCAATCGGCCAGAAGCCGAGCCGCGGCGCATTCCGCGCACTTCGGGGACAAGCGCGAACACCACCGTGATACGGGCCGTCAAGCACGGCTGCGAGTTGCCATGGTTCTGGCCATGACGTCGCCATTGGTTCATGCGCAAGCTTCATTGCGACTGACAGGATCGATGGACGCGGGCATTGCGTATGTTAGCGATGCCGGCAACAAGTCGGGACATCAGTCGGCCTGGCAGGCCAAGAATGGCGACGTGAACATCAGCCGCTGGGCGCTGACGGGCGAAGAACCCATTACCAGCGACCTGAATGCGCTCTTCACGCTGACCAATGGCTTTTCGGTCATGACGGGCACAGCCGCGCAGCAGGGCCGGCTATTCGGCTTCCAGTCGTTCGTGGGACTGGCCTCGAAGCGTTCGGGAACGCTCACGTTGGGCCGTCAGTTCGACGCGGTGGTGCAATACGTCGAGCCCTTCGCGCTCGGCGGCACCGCTTACGGCGGAACGGCCTTCGCGCATCCGTACGACAACGATAATCTGGATAACTACACGCGCACGAACAACTCGGTCAAATACTCGAGCCCGGACTTTCACGGTGTGACGTTCGGCGGCACGTATGGCTTCTCGAACAAGGCCGGGGCGTTCGACGACAGCCGCGAATATAGTTTGGGCGCGAGCTACCACTATGGCGGGATGCGCATCGGCGCGGGATATTTCCAGTTCAATCACGCTTCGAATCTCGCCACGGCCAATACGGGTGGTTCGGAACCGGCGGGTGCGCCGTTCAACGCCGACCGACAACGGACATACGCGGTGGGAGGAAACTACCGGTACAACGACGCACTCGTGGGACTGGTGCTAAGCGAGACCCGGCTCGATAACGCGACCTCGATCAACAACGTCGCCGATACGGCGATTTCGCTGCCGCACGACAAGGTCCGGTTCGAGAACGCCGAAGTCAACGTGCGCTACTTCATGACGCCCAAGTGGCATGTCTCGGCAAACTATGTCTTTACCTACGGCCGATTCGACACGCCGACCGGAGTGCGCTATCCGAAATGGCATCAACTCGGGCTGTTGAACACGTACTTTATTTCGGCGCGCACGGACGTGTATGCCGAAGCGTTATATCAGCGTGCGAACCAGTTGGAGGGGACGGGGATTCAGGGCGCCCAGATATCGAATTTTTCGCGCGCGTCGGGCGCGAATCAGTTCGTCGCGGCGGTCGGTCTGCGCCACCGCTTCTAACACGGCGCCTGCGTCCACGTACAGCCGCCCTCCGCCGGTTAGACCCGTAAAGCCCCGCGCAGCTCCCGGAAGTCGATGTGCGGCAGCGTTCCCGAAGGCCGACGGTCCGATACGGTGAAAAGCGGTTTTTCCCGCTCGGCGTACAGCTTTGCCGCGATGTTGTGTGGAAAGGTGTGCAGCGTTGCATTGTAGATTTGCGCGGCTTCGTCGTAGCGCGTGCGAGCGGAGCCGATACGCGTCGCCCAAACGGCAAGGTTGCCCTGAAGCGCACGGAAGGTGGCGTCTGTATTCAGGCGGGGTTCGGATTCGGCTTCGACCGTCAGCGCGGACACGGCTTCGGTCAACTGCCTTTGCGCAACGTCGAAACGTTCGAATGCAATGGGGTCGTTTGCAAGCGCGGGCGTGGCATTCACGGCAGCGATCTGGGCGCGGGCGCTCGCAACCGCGGCGAGTACGGACGTACCGTGCTTCAGGTTGTCTTTTGCAATCGCCGTTAGCTGGGTGACCAGCCGGAGCCGCTGGGAATAGAGATCCAGCACGTCGGTCAACGACGCCTTGAGCTCTGCGTCGTTCGCCGGCGCGATATAGGTTCCGCAGCCGCCTGCCGGCAGGAGCGCGAAGACAGCAGCAATAAAGCAAACCGTTTTCGCGAACGGTCGGGTCGTTACATTGAATGTTGAGATCAGCGCCGCTGTCATCGCGATTCCTTCCGGGTGACCAGACATTGAAAACGGACGTTGCCGCGCGGCGGCGTCCCCATAAGCCGCCGACTTTGACCACGGTAGACGAAGCGGCGCCGCTGAGCTTGACCACGATCAAGCGCGACGCGCTGGGCGCTCCGAATAAGCCCTTGTCATGAGGGAAAGCGCCGATGCCCTATGATAGGGTTTCGCGTGCATCCATTCATGCGATGCTGGGAATGCGGGCGCCACGATGAAAACCGCCTTATCGGCGCCAGTGCCCGCTGCCGCTCCTGCATCGCGCTACCGACAGAAGAGACTGCAAGGCTATGGCGAATCCCGCGCAAAGCAGCGGCGCAAGCAATCATTGGATGGATGACGACGTCGATCTTTACGATCAAAAGCGCCAGTCCGTTTTCGCGTCTCTATTGAGCGTGATGACTGGTCACGCGGCGGAGATAGTCGATGCGTTCTACCTGAAACTGGCCGTACTCCCGAAATCGAAAGCCATTCTCGAGGCGCTCTCGCCCGACGAGTTGGAGCACCTCAAGGCGAAGCAGCGGGACACGCTGCTGACGATGGCGTCCCCCGATCTGAGCGCACACGCGCATCGAGAGATGGCTTTGCGGGTGGGCCGCGTGCACGCGATTATCGGTCTCGACCGGGAAGAACTCGTGCGCAGCAGGATCATTCTTGCGACCGAGATTCGTCGTTCGGTCGATCCAGTGCAGCATAACGAAGCACTGTCGCTACTGGCGCGCCGGTTGACGCGCGATCTCGCGTTTCAGACCGAAGCCTATCAACAGATCCAGGCGTCGCGGCAGCAGGTTCTCATGGCGCTCACGAACGTTGCGTGGGAGGCCGAGACTTACACCGATCTGATCGGCCTCACGGTGAATCTTCTTGGCCGACACGAAGAAGTCGCGGGATGTTCCGTCGGCCGACCTGACTCACAAGGCGTGTTTCGGTTCGAGTCCGCGTCGGGTGGCGCTATCCGCGCGTATGTTGCGCATGTCGAGGCGGGCAGCGAACAGCAGATCACGACCGACGCGATGCAGCCGCAAGGGCAGGGGCCGGCAGGGCGCGCATGGCGCAGCGGCGAGGTGCACCGGGTGGTCGATATTGCAACGGACCCGAGCATGGAACCCTGGCGGGAGCGGGCCGCCATGGCGGGCTTTCGCTCCAGTATCGCGATTCCGCTGCGGCAGCCGGGCAAACCGGCGAAGGCCATTCTTTCGCTGTATAGCGCCTATCCGGGAGGCTATTCGTCGGAAGATCAGAGTGCGTTCATTGCCATGCTGCAGAGCTTGCTGGGTCTCGCGATCGACCGGATCGAAAACTCCGAAGGGCACACACGCACGGTACCTTACACACAACGGCAGCGCTGGACGGAGTTGCTTCACTCTGAAGCGTTGGTGATGTATTACCAGCCCTTGCTCGACATCCGGACGGGGGAGGTGACGAAGATCGAAGTGCTCGCCCGGCTGCGGGACGGGGACCGTGTGCTGAGTCCGGCCGTTTTCTTTCCGGTCATGTCGTCGAACGATTTTTTTCACCTGTATGTAAGCGGCCTGAACCAGGCGCTCGCGCAAAGAAATGCGTGGTTGCGGGACGACCTCGATCTTGCCGTGGCGATCAATCTTCCTCCCGCCGCGCTCAGCGATCTCCGCTATTTCACGGCGACGCAGCAGGCGCTCGCGCAGCACGGCTGCGCCCCGCATGTGCTCACCCTGGAGGTGCTGGAAACCGACGACCTGCCCGCGAACAGCGACGTTCTGCAGGCATTGAACCGCTTCAAGGCACTGGGCGTGATTCTCGCGGAGGACGATCTGGGCTCGGGTCACAGCAGCCTGAACCGCTTGCGGCAATTGCCGTTCGACTGGATCAAGATAGATCGCAATATCACGAACCTCGCCGACCAGGACGCCAACAGCGTATTGCGTTTCATCTATCAGTTGACGAGACTTGGCCACTCGCTTGGCAAGTCGGTGGTGGTCGAGGGTATCGAACACGTCGATCTGCTCGACGCGATCGGAATTCTGGGCGCGGATGCCGTGCAGGGTTACGCTATCGCCGAGCCGATGCCGGCCGCCCAGTTGACGAACTGGCTGGCGACGCGCCCACGTACCGCCGATACGTCAGCCGGCCACCCTCGCAAGGGCGCATTCGTGAAGCTGGCGCAGTTGCTGATCTGGGAGGAACGGCTGCATCTCGTGTCCGAAGACCCGCTCGCGTTGACCCGCCTTGCCGACATCGGCAACACGCCGTCCGCGTCGAACGTGGGCGGCGCCGTTTGGGAAGCTCCGCTTGCGTCCGCATGTCAGGTCTGCCCGTTCTCGACGTTCTTCTCCGATATGGATTCGATCTTCCCGGCCGGATTCGGCGATGAGTCTGTCAAGCGGGCATTTGTCCATACCGCGATCAACGAAGGACCGCGTAGCGAAGCTTACCTGGCCGCCCGGGAAGCAATCGTCGAAGCGATTCTCGCGGCGTCGGCGTGAGCGGACGCTATTGGCTGCGCGAGCTGAACCGCTATCGCCAGTAAAGGCATGACTTTTCCCTCGAAAGCCCACGTCACCGCGAGAGAGAGTACCTTTCCATAACGGATTCCGTCCGGCTGCCTATCCGCGAGCAACCGGTCACCGCAGAAACGAACCGTTATCGGAGGATTTGCCGTGAACACCAAGCAAAGTAAAAAGGAACATCTCGATGCTGCTGCATCGCATCACGAGCAGGCAGCGAAATTTCACCGGGAGGCTTCGCAGTATTACGAGGCGGGCAAGGATTACGATCACGCGGCCCACCAGGCGGTATTGGCGCAAGGCCATGCGTTGTTTGCCATCGCAGAGGCCAACCTCGCCGCCAAACATACCGCCGCGCCATTGCCGGCAGGGTCCGTCGAAAGTGGCCTGACTGCCGCGAAACATCATGCCGCGGCGTCGGATCTTCACACGCAGGCTGCGCAGCACATGCGGCGCGCAGCGAAAGTCTTCGACGACGACCGCAGCGCGGTGGCCCATGAAACGCAGCTGGGATTTTCCCTTGCGTCACGGGCGATCGCCCACGGCAACGAAGCCGCCAGGCAATATGTCGCGTCGCTACGGGACAAAAGCGCTTGATTTCCATCTATGACTCGAGCCGGCTCGTCTAACCTTGCCATCGCTGAGAACGATTGCGGCGGCACCAAACGGGACGACTATTCGATGCAGAAAGATCCAGCGAATCCATCGGAACGCATTGATCAGCTGATCGCAGAACTGACCGATTGGCGCGGCAAGACATTCGCCAGTCTGCGCAAGGCGATTCTCGAGGCCGACCCGGAAATCATCAAGGAATGGAAGTGGATGGGAAGTCCGGTGTGGTATCGGGATGGAATGATCGCGGTTGCCAACGCCCACAAAGGCAAGGTGAAGCTTACCTTCGCCCACGGGGCAAAGCTGGCGGATCCCGGCAAGCTTTTCAACGCAGGCCTCGAAGGCAACGCGAGACGAGCGATCGATTTTTTCGAGGACGACAAGATCGATGCGCGTGCTCTAAAAAATCTCATCCGTGCCGCCATTGATTACAACCAGAGCAAAGAGAAGAAGAAAGCGCCTGCTAGCACGCGAGCGAAAGCAGCCAAAGGTGAAGCGACCTGAAGCGCTGGCTTTGCCCACTCGTTGTCGCGTCGATTCGGATCGAGCCTCGTCATGGCTAACGAATATCGTCTATGCCCGGCGTTGCGTGGATCGCATAACATCGCTCGTCGCGCTGGACTCGCGCAAATAGACCCGTTAGTCTGAGAGCGTTGGGACAACGTGGGAGCCGAAACATGGAAGTGAGCACGGAAGCGCTTGTTGACATGCTGAGAGAAGTCGAGGCCGACGACCCGATCGACTACGCCGACCTGCCTTTCGGAGAGCAGGAACTCAGGCGTCTTGTCATGACCTCGCTCGTCGAGCGCCACCACCAGGTCGAAGCCGGCAACCTGTCGGTGTCCGACATTCACGCGCTGTACCTGCTCAGCACCGCCAAGCTTGTCCTCGAAAACACGGTGCTTCACGCGAGGCTGCTTCTGCTTCAAGGGCAGCAGATCGATGTCCAGTCTCTGCTGGCTCCGTTCACCCTGAAAGGCAAACCTTAGGGCGGCAAGGCGGAGCCCCTGACCATGGGGCGTCCCGCCGCCGCGCGGCGCTCAGTTCTGGAAATAATTCAGGCCGAGCGCGCCCTTCACCTCCGACACCGTCGCGCCCGCCACTTCCCGCGCGCGCAAGGTCCCGCGGCGCAGGATGTTCAGCACCTCGGCGCGGTCGGTCTCGAATTCGCGGCGGCGCTCGCGAATGGGGGCGAGCATCGATTGCAGCCGTTCGTTGAGCGCGCGCTTGACCACGCTGTCGCCAAGGCCGCCGCGGCGGTAGTGTGCCTTGAGTTCGTCGACCTTCGGTACGTCGGGCTCGAACGCGTCGAGGAACGCGAACACAACGTTGCCTTCGACCTGGCCCGGATCGCTGACGCGCAGATGGTTGGGGTCCGTGTACATGTTGTTCACGGCCTTGGTGATCTCGTCCGGAGTCGCGCCCAGCGTAATGGCGTTACCCAGCGACTTGCTCATCTTGGCTTTGCCGTCTATGCCCGGCAGCCGCGCCACGTGCGAGAGCACCGCTTCGCATTCCACCAGCACCTGTTTGTCGACCGTGTTATTGAAGCGGCGCACCAGTTCATTGGTTTGTTCGATCATCGGCAACTGGTCGTCGCCGACCGGCACGCGCGTTGCCTTGAACGCCGTGATGTCCGCAGCCTGGCTGACCGGGTAGGTCAGAAAGCCGGCGGGGATGTCGCGCTCGAAACCGCGCAGCACGATTTCCGCCTTGATGGTCGGGTTGCGTTCGAGGCGCGCGACCGTCACAAGATTCAGCAGATACTGCGACAGTTCCGCCAGTTCCGGCACCTGCGACTGGATGAAGATGGTCGACTTGGCCGGGTCGATGCCGACCGCCAGATAGTCGAGCGCCACCTCGATAACGTTTTCAGTGACTTTCTGGTGGCGGCCCACGTTATCGGTCATGGCCTGCGCATCGGCAAGCAGGAGGAATTGCTGCGCTTCGTGCTGAAGCTGCACGCGCGAGCGCAGCGAGCCGATGTAGTGGCCGAGATGAAGCGGGCCGGTGGTTCGGTCGCCGGTGAGGATAATGGGTTGTTTCGTGGTCTGGTTTGCGTCTGTCATGGTCTGGGTTCTGCGTTTGTCGATACCACCAGCCGTCAGCGCGCAGAAACGAAAATGCCGCCAGGACTGGCGGCATCACGTTTCGATGGACGAGTGGAAACGGGGCCGCCTAAATCAGGCGCGCCACCAACAATTCAGCGTGATCGGCTTCGTATCCATGAGGAGAGTATAACGCGGCGGATCGCCGTGCCGTCAACGGCGCACCGGATAGCATCGTTGACCGGCGCCACGGTCGCTTTCCCGACAGCCGCGCTCAGGGCGCGCGGACGGCCCAAACGCGTGGCCCATACGTGGCCCATAGGCGAACCACATGTGGCTCACGCACGCGAGACCGCCGTCGCGCGCTAGCGTCTAAGCCGCGGAGAAAACAACCGCTGCGGCGTTCTCGACTTGCGTGAAAGTGCGCACGAAGCGGTAGGCTTGCCCGCCGATTTCCATCTCGTTGACGCCCGAGCGGGTCAGCTCCAGCATGTCATTGGCGAGCGGAATGGAGATCGTGCCGACCTTCTTCATTTCGTCGAGCAGGCCGGCCGGGTCGCCCAGGTAGACCGTGCAGGCGTCGGTGGTATGGCGTGTCATGACCACGCTCGCCGCCTTGTCGAGCGAAAGTTCGAGATACTCGACCAAGGTCTGCAGCGATTCCGGCACGGGTTCGTGAGAGCCGTTCATCGATGTACTTGCGACTGTCATTTTGTGGTCCCCCATCGCGCCAAAGTGCGGGCAGTCCGCTGGAGATCAGCGGTGCATCCACTATACGGCATCGTACCGCGATACTCGACTCGTCCAGAATGTCGCGCAAGATACCGTGTGCGTTTGGAAACCAATGCGAGCCGGCGTTTTTCCGCACGCTGCGCGTCAGAGAACGCCAAGCACGGACTTTGGCTCCAGAAACGCTTCCAGCCCGAACGTACCGTATTCGCGCCCGATGCCGGATTGCTTGAAGCCGCCGAACGGCGCGGCCGGCTCATGAGCCAGCGTGTTGACGAGTACGCGCCCCGCTTCGATTCTCGACGCAACCTCATGCGCCCGCTCGTTGTCACCCGACAACACATAAGCCTGCAAGCCATAGCTCGTATCGTTGGCAATCGCGATGGCTTCTTCGGTGTCACGATAGCCGATGATCGACAGCACGGGGCCGAAAATTTCCTCACGCGCAATCGTCATGTCGTTCGTGACGTCGCTGAACACGGTCGGGCGCACGAACCAACCGGCGTCCATGCCTTCCGGACGTCCCGGGCCGCCGGCAATCAGACGCGCGCCTTCGTCGATGCCGATGCGGATATAGCGCTGCACGCGCTCCCACTGCTTCTGGCTGACCATCGGGCCAACGGTGGTTTTCGGATCGCGCGGAGCGCCGGCGCGGGTGCGCGCGACCTCTTCCTGCACGCGCGCTTCGAACTCCGGCAGCCGTCGCAGCGGCACCAGAATGCGAGTGCCCGCGATACATGCCTGCCCGCTATTGATGAAGCCGGCCTGAATCGCGAGCGGCACGGCTTCATCGAAGTTCGCGTCGTCGAGCACGATCACGGGCGACTTGCCGCCGAGTTCGAGCGTCACCCGCTTCAATGTGTCGGACGCCGCGCGCAGAATCGTCTTGCCGACAGCTGTCGATCCGGTGAACGACAGCTTGGCCACGTCGGGATGCGAGCTGATTTCCGCGCCTGTGGTGTCCCCGCGCCCTGTCACGATGTTGAACACGCCCGCGGGCAAGCCCGCGTCATGCAATGCCTCGGTCACGATGCGCGTCTGGATCGCGCTCATCTCGCTCGGCTTGACGACGGCCGTGCAGCCGGCGGCCAGAGCGGCGGCGAGCTTGCCGCAAATGAAGCCCGCGTCGCTATTCCACGGGGTGATCAAACCGGCGACGCCCAACGGTTGCATCACGACCTCGGCGCTGCCCGCGCGGCGCGTGAATGCATAGTCCTGCAATACCTTCGCCGCTTCGAGCAACACGCTGCTCGCGTGCCGCGCCATCCAGCGGCCGCGCGACACCGGTGCGCCGTATTCGTCGGTGATCGCTTCGTAAAGCTCGTTTTCTTTTGCCACGACGGCTTCATGCATCCGCTTCAGCATGTCGATGCGTTCACGCTTGCTGGTGCGTGAGAAGGCGGGAAACGCGCGTTTCGCGGCGGCGATGGCATCGCGCGCGTCCTGTGCGTTTGCAAGGCGGACGCGGCCGATCACCTGCTCCGTCGCCGGATTGAAGAGGTCGAACATGTCGCTGCCGTGCGGCGTGACGAACGCGCCGTCGATATAAATCTGGTCGATGATCCGCATGATTGCTCCGAGGAAGGCTCCGAACGAATCACGATAGACCGATGCCATTGAGTTGACTAGCCGTACAATCGTGCACGTCATATTGAGCAATTCAGGACAATGAAAACATCGGGTTTGGGCGAACTGGAGGCCGTACTGGCTGTGGCGCGGCATCGTAGCTTCCGGGCGGCCGCGACTGAGCTGGGCGTGTCGACGTCGGCGCTCAGTCACGCGGTTGCGGCGCTCGAAGCGCGCATCGGCGTGCGGCTCTTCAATCGTACGACCCGCAGCGTGGCGCTTTCGGAGGCGGGCGCGCAGTTCGTCGACAGCGTCGCGCCCGCGCTATCGACGATCCGCGTCGCGATCGAACAGGCCGGCAGCTTTCGCGACACGCTATCGGGCACGTTGCGCATCAATGCGTCGGTGGGCGCGGCGAGGCAGGCCATGCCGGTCTTCATCGCATTCTTGCAGCGGTACCCCGAGATGAAGATCGATCTCGTGACCGAGGGCAGACTGATCGACATCGTCGTGGAAGGTTTCGACGCAGGGATCCGTCTGGCCGAAACGGTGCCGCAGGACATGATTGCGGTGCCGTTCGGCGACAGGCAACGCTTCGCTGTCGTCGGCAGTCCCGCTTATTTCGCGCAGCACAAAGCGCCGCGCACGCCTGCCGATCTGCTCGCGCACCGTTGTATCCGCACGCGCATGCCGAGCGGCGCGATGTATCAATGGGAATTCGAGCGCCGCGGCGAAACCATGCGTATCGACGGAAAAGGCGCGCTGACGCTCGACGAACCGAGCTTGATGCTGGAAGCGGCGCGCGCCGGTCTCGGTGTGACGTATCTGACGGAATGGAATGTCGCCGCGGATCTGGAGGCGGGTACACTGGTGCGCGTGCTGGAGGACTGGACGCCGCCGCTGGACGGTCTGTGTTTGTACTATCCCGGCCGTCGTCATGCGCCTGCCGGGTTACGGGCGCTCATCGACATGATGCGCGAGTACGCCGCCGCGCATCGTGAACACGCAAGGGTGAAGCGCAAGCCGCGTGGAGCGCGGTAAATCGCAGGCAATCAACCGCGCCGATCCGTAAATTTTTCTCCTTGCCCGTGACCGGGGGCATTTCCTCAGTCGAATAAACCTGCTACTTTATGCTTGCGTAATAATTGCAAATCAAGAATTGCAAAACAACCCGTTTTCGGTCCACCAACCATAAAAATGCGCAGGTCATGGCTTTCAGCGAACCAAGGTCTCCATTTTTCAAGTGGGTCGTCTCATCCTCTGAAGGCCTGAGCGCGGACAACCGGCAGATATTGCTTGCGAATCTGTTCACGCGCACCTCGTCGATCGTGTTTGCGTCGGTTTGCGAAATCAGCGTCTGCGCGACCGCGTACTATCTCCATCCCCAACCTCTTTACGCAAGCTGGGGCGCCGCCGTTGTCGCGCTGCTAATGGCACGGCTCGCGTTGATCTGGCTGAACTGCTCGCGCAGCGCCAGCAGCCAGCCCACTCCAACCTCCGCGTTTCTGTTCGCGAGCCTGCTCTGGAGCCTGCTATTCGGTTTCGGCGCATTGCTCTGCAACATCAGCGGCGATCAAACACTTTTTCTGCTCGGCAACGTTTGCGCCGTGGGCGTTATCGGCGGATTGGCGGGACGCAATGCCGGCACGCCCCGGCTCGTCATGCTGCAGATCACCTTTATTCTCGTGCCCCTCGCGCTCGGCGCGGCGCTCTCTCCGGGGTCCGGCAAACTGGTGTTGCTGTTTCAGGCGCCCTTTTGCGCGGCCGGTTTTTTCACGGTTGCTGTGCGCAGCAATCGCGACACGGTTGCGCTGCTTCTCGCGCGGGAAAACAGCCATCGGCTCGCCCATCACGACAGCCTCACGGGCCTGCCTAATCGCACGCGTATCAGCGAGCTTCTGCTGGAACGCACGGAGAAGGGCGCGTTACGCAAAGACGAATCGTTCGCTGTTCTACTGATCGATCTGGACGGATTCAAGGCTATCAACGACAGTCTCGGCCATGCCGCCGGCGATCAAATCCTTCAGGAAGCCGCAATCCGGTTGCGCGAAATCTTGCCGAGCTGCGATCTCGTAGGACGCCTGGCCGGCGATGAGTTCGTGGCGTTTTCCGATGGTGGCGGCCAGGCCCGCGACGTCCGGATCCTGGCCGACCGCATTGTGAAGACCCTGGCGCGCCCGTTCGCGCTGCGCGAGGCGCTCGTGCATATCGGCGCGAGCGTCGGGGTTTCGCTCTATCCCGAACACGCGAGAACCGGCCCGCAATTGCTGATTTGCGCCGATCGTGCGTTATATGCGGTGAAACGCAGCGGCAAGAGCGCGTTCGCCATTTTCGATGCCGCGAGGCACGCGTCGGATGAAAGCCTGAGCCTTCTGCGCAGCGATCTGGAGGGCGCGCTGCATTCGTTCAGCGGCTTGCGCATGGAATATCAGCCTATCGTCGATCTCAGCAGCGGCGCGGTCTGCGGCCGCGAGGCGCTGATACGCTGGACCCACCCGACCCGGGGCGAGCTTGCGCCGTCATCATTCATCCCCACCGCCGAACGTACCGGCCTCATTCTGGCCTTGGGTCAATGGGCATTGCTGCAATCGTGCAAGGAAGCGGTGACCTGGCAAGACAAGGTTACGGTCGCCGTCAATGTGTCGCCCGTGCAATTGCGCGAGGAGTCGTTTGCCTCGACCGTCGCGGGGATTCTGCGCAAGACCAGGCTTGCGCCGCAGCGGCTGAATATCGAGGTCACGGAAACGGTGCTGTTGAACGACGATGTCGTCACCCGGCGCAACATCGCGAGGCTGCAAGCCATGGGCATCGGTCTCGCGCTCGACGATTTCGGCACCGGCTTTTCGACCATGTCGACCCTCGTGCGTTTTTCGTTCGACAAGCTCAAAATCGATAGTTCTTTCGTCAAGGAGTCCGTGCATCGCCGGGAGTCGGCTGCGGTGGTGCGTGGGATCGTGGCATTGGCGCGCGAAATCGGTATGCCGACCACGGCGGAGGGCATCGAGACGCAAGAACAGCTGGATTTCGTGCGCTTGTGCGGATGCACGCATGCTCAGGGTTTTCTGCTTGGCAAGCCAGTGCAGGGGCACGAGATCGCGCGGATCGAAGAAAAAACCGCAGCGCATTCCGCGAAGGAATGAGCGTCCGTCAATTCCGACACCGAGGCCGATATGGAGCCCACTCTGCAATTCCAGCTGCGTCTTACCGTTTCGCCGGAACTGGCCGACGCTTTGCGTGCTGATCCGGCGGGTGCTTCGCATAGCGCGCTTCATGAGGTGCTGCGCAGACACGACGCAACGCTGAAATGTCAGTTCGACGCATTCGCCGACTATGTGCGCGAAGCGGAACGGCAGGGCACGGAAAATTATCCGCTCTATCAGTGGACCCGCGAGACGATCGAGAACGCGGAGAAGAAAGCCAGGTACTTGCGCTCGTTTACCGTCTACGTGAACGGCGGCGAGGTTTACGGCAAGGAGGTCACGGATCTCATGGAGAGCCAACTATCGGAACTGGTCAGCCAGGAGGGAATACAGCGCATCTCCAGATTCGACACCAATCCCGCGAATAATCCGCAACCGCCGGGACGCTAGCCGTTGCGCTTGCCAAATATGAAATCTGCGCCGGTTCTGCGCGGTGTCAGTTCATTGCCATTTCGTTTATTCGCTCGCGGGAAAAGATTGCCGCATGCGCCCATTCGGCAATTATCGCCAGCCCTGTTGGTTATTCCATTGCCCCGCACTAAAGGATGACCTGTGGATGAATAATCTTAATAGGCGCCCTTTGCGTTCTTAATAATAAAATATCTATCGGTTTGCCAAACCGTCGATCGTCTGAATTGCAATGCGGAGTGGACGGATGAGATTGTCTGCTTTGAGCGGTTTCATCCGGGTGTCATAACCTGGCGCCTAGGATGGTTGTCGTCAGGCTCATGCGCCGGCGTCCTTCCACCTCCGTACAACAACACCAGACATGTCGAACAGCAAAATCCCCAAGGCATCACCGACCGATCACGGTGCTTCCATCGTCTCGCGCCGTGGCTTCCTGAAGTTGGCCGGCGCATCCAGTCTCGCCACGGCGGCAGGCACGCTTTCATCCGCGACGCGCGCGGCGAACAGCGCACCTGACGGCACACCCGAGCAGGTCCATCTGACCTGGGGCAACGATCCGACCAGCGAGGTGACTGTCTCGTGGGCGTCGCTGGCGCCCGCGGTGAACCCGCAAGTACGCGTGGGCGGCGCGGGTGCGGCCAAACATGCGGTGCATGGCGTCCAGGCCACCTATACGGACGGCCTGAACGGCGAGGTCGTATTCACATATCACGCACGTTTGCGGGATCTGAAGCCCGATACGAGCTACGAATACCACGTGAGCGCGGACAACGACAGCAATGCGGCTCAGCCATTCACGGCAAGCTTTCGCACTGCGCCGCGCGGACGCGCGCCATTCCGCTGGACGAGCTATGGCGATCTCGCGACGCCGAATACCGGCTGGGTGTTGTCGTCGCCGCAAAGCCGCTTCGCGGTGCAGGCGGTCGAGCGGTTTCAACCGCTGTTCCACCTGCTCAATGGCGACCTGTGCTATGCCAACCTGAATCCGGCGCACCAGCCGGAAGTGTGGCGTGATTTTGGCAACAACTGCCAGACATCGGCCTCGAACCGGCCGTGGATGCCGTGTCCGGGCAACCACGAACTCGAGTTCAATAACGGTGAGCAAGGCCTTGCCTCGTATCTTTCGCGCTATACGCTGCCGGACAATCACACGCGCTTTCAGGGCCGCTGGTACAGCTTTCGCGTGAGCTCCGTACTCTTCATTTCGCTCGATGCGGACGATGTCGTGTATCAGGACGCGGCCGCCTTCGTCGCCGGCCCGGATCCTTTGGTGCCGGTTGCCCGCACCGGCAATCCGCCCATTCAACCCGGCACGTCGCTCTATGTGCGCGGATATAGCGCCGGCGAGCAGACGCGATGGCTCGAGAGGACGTTGCGCCGCGCGGCCGAAGACGACGAGGTCGACTGGATCGTCGTCCAGATGCATCAGGATGCGCTGAGTTCATCGAAGACCGGCAACGGTTCCGACAAAGGCATTCGCGAAGCCTGGCTGCCGCTGTTCGACCGCTACGGCGTCGACCTGGTGCTGTGCGGCCACGATCACGACTATGAGCGGAGTTTCCCTGTGCGTGGCTGCAATCACAACAGGGGCACCGACATCGCGACGGGCCAGCCAGTGGATACGTTGCAGCCGAAGCCGGTGATGTCCGCCGTGTCTTCGGGCGCGTCGACGTTCGATACGAGCCACGGCACGATTCACCTGATCCTCGGCGGCGGCGGCACGAGCGCGCCGCTGGATGTGTATGGCGTGGATGCCGGCACGGGGCTGCCGCAAGCGCGCATCTTCACGCGGCCCAACCGCCCGGTGGCAGGGGCGACGGCCGGGACATTCGTGCGCGCGGGCGCGGACGCCGTGGAGGATGCGATCTGGTCGGCACAACGCGACACCGGCACCGGTTACGGCATTGCGGTGTTCGATCATGATCCCGGACATCCCGGTGGCGAGACCACGATTACGATGAACTACTATCACGCGCCCGGCGCGGATCAGACACCGACCCAGAACTACGAATTGTTCGAGACCATCGAACTGAAGAAGACGCGGCGCAGATAAGTTTTGAACACGCGGTTGGCGGGCCGGCGGTCCACGATGGGCCGCCCGTCGCGCGGCCACGCCAGACTGAATGATTCGCTATCCATAAGATCGCCGGCAAAGTAGCCGGCGACCTTCTTTTCGTGTTCAGTCCGAGGCCATTCAAACCCGTGTGCCCAACACCGTGCGCGTCGGCATTGCCTCGTTCGGCCCCACGAAACGCGCCCCCTCGACTTCTCCCGGATTATTTTGTTACACGTCTTACGGGTGCGAAGCGACGTGGTTACAAACGCCTTTCAGAAGTGCGTTTATACTCGGCGCCGTCCCAAACAATGAAAGGACTTGTTATGTCGAAGAGAATCCTCCAGGTTATTGCCGTTGCGGTGCTCACCGCTTCGGCATCGTTGTCGGCGCTGGCCGGCGATATGAATAACGCGCTTGGCGGCGCGCTCGGCGGTGTCGCGGGGGCGGCAGTGGGTGGCGCGTTAGGCGGCAGCACGGGCGCCGTGCTGGGTGGAGCAGTGGGCGGCGGCGCGGGTGGCGCGGTCACGTCGAACCGCAGGGAGCGCACGGGCGCCATCATCGGCGGCGCGCTTGGCGGCGGTGCGGGCACCGCGGCAGGCAATGCGATGGGCGGGCGCGGCGGCGGCCTCGTCGGCGCCGCGTTGGGTGGCGGCGCGGGATCGGCGCTCGGCGGCAACATCTCGCGCTCCAATTCGTACGCGGACGACTATTCCCGAGGAGGCTATCGGTCGCGCAAGCATCATCACAAGCATCGGCACGACGACTGAATGCCGCGTGAAGGGCGGGTGGGCTCGCAGATCATCTGCTTGCCCGCGCGCGGATCGCTTCGGGCGACACCTGTCCGACGCCCTGCATTGACATTCGTTCGCGCGCCGATATCGTAAAGGCTCCTCGCAGCCCGATTGCCGGCTCTCCCGCTGCGGGAATGCTTCACGACTTCCACCATCCTCACGGGACGCAGAATGATGCTACGAGTGTATTGCGCAGGGCCGCTCTTCAACGCAGCCGAGCGATCGGAGATGGATTCGATTGCAGCCGCGCTGGAGGCCGCGGGTTTGACGACATTTCTTCCGCATCGCGACGGTCTGGAGTTCGCGAAGCTCAAGCCGGAACTCGAGAAGCTCGGCGCCTCGGTCGAAGAAGCGGCGCACATGCTCGAGCGCGCAATCTTCAGTCTCGATACGTATCAGTTGCTCAGGCGCTGCGACGCAGTCGTTGCCAATCTCAACGGCCGCGTTGCCGATGAGGGCACGGTGGTCGAGGCGTCGCTGGCGTGGCACGCGGGCAAGCCGCTTGTGCTGTTCAAGGCTGACGCACGGTCCATGCTCAGCGGGTCGGATAATCCGATGCTGACCGGTTTAGGTGATTTCGAGGTGATCGATCATCTGGCCGCGCTGCCGCAGGCCGTTTTAGAAGCCGTGGCGCGAGATCGGAGCCACGGAGTCGAGCGGACATTGGAGCGCGGTGCGCGGATCGCTGCGCTTCGCGAGGGTGGCGGCGAGTTGAGCGCGCTCGCAAAGACGCTGTATAGCGCTTTCAAAAAGCCATAAGGCCGATGCCTGCGAGGCAGGCGCTCTAACTGGAGCATCACCTCGGTGCGGTGGAGTCAGCGCTTGAATCGGCCTGTTCTGTTTGCGGCATGAGGGGAAAAGCGCCTATGCGCGTGCCCCGGTTTTTCGGCGTGCCGATACCAATGCCGATTCGTCCGTGGAGGATCCCCCGTTACACAAGGCTTTCCAATCCATTTCGAATCAATAATAAAACCGGTTTCGCCAGCCTCTTCTCTGTCTAAATCCTGCCACACCGCCTCCCCGCTCGCGCCGGAAAACGTTAAGCTTCGTGCCCCGTTGTTCTTTTGACGCCACGCCGTTTATTTTTTTGACGCCTCGTTTATTTTCATCGTCCTATGATTGGGCTGCTCGTTTTCTCGCCGCACCGGCTGGTACGCGCTCACTGAGCGATCTGAAAAGCCATGCAATAAAACAGCGCGCACGATGGCGAAGCCATTGAAATAGCGTTGCGCGCAATAAACATCAAACAACACCTTATGCTTCTCGCAGTTTGCGCAACAACGGTTGCAAAAAACGTATTGCATGCACGGTCATGGCGCTGGCGGAAAGAGCAATTGACACCCTCAATTACTGCTTGATCACGATCACGGAGCCAACAAGTATGAAAAAGTCTTTACTCGCGGTCGCGCTCTTCGGCGCATTGACGATGCAGGCGCATGCGCAAAGCAGCGTGACCCTCTATGGCCTCATCGATGCTGGATTGGTCTACACGAACAATCAGCTTGGACACAGTAATTGGCAGGAAGTGAGCAGTTCGACGCAGAACACGGTCTTCGGCCTCAAAGGCTCGGAGGACCTGGGCGGCGGCTTGCACGCGATCTTCAAGCTCGAGCAAGGCTTCCTGCTGAACAACGGCGCCCAGGCATTCTCCGGCGATGGCTTCGGCTCTCAGGCGTGGGTCGGTCTGCAAAGCGATCCTTACGGCACCTTGACGTTCGGCCGCCAGTTCGACGTGATGAACGACCTCGTCGGACCGCTCACGGCGGAGTTCAATACGTGGGGCGGCAGCATGGCCGCGCATCCGTTCGAAAACGACAACCTCGCTGCGAATTCCGTCGTGATCAACAATTCGGTCAAGTACGCAAGCCCGACCTACCGCGGCGTCACGTTCGAAACGATGTATTCGTTCAGCAACAAGGCGGGCGACTTCGGCAATAACCGCTCATATGGATTCGGCATTTCCTATGCACAAGGTCCGCTCAATCTCGCTGCGGGCTACCTGCAACTGAACAACGCGGGTAACGGCAGCGGCGCGGTGACGTCGGGCGATGCGAGCGCGAACTTCCTCGCGCAACGCCAGCGTATCTGGTCGCTGGGTGGAAACTACACGTTCGGGCCCGCTACCGTCGGGCTGGTCTGGAGCCATTCTCAGATCGACAACGCATCGGGTGTGTTCTCCTTCGGCACCGGCAGCTACCTTGGCGCGGGCGACACCTCTGCCGGATCGCTGAACGGTTCCCTGCGCCTCGACAACTACGAAGTGAACGCCAAGTACGCGCTCACGTCGGCGGTAACCGTATCGGGTGCGTACACGTATACGCACGGCGCGTATAACGGTTCGGCGCCGGGATGGAACACGGCCATGCTGCAGACCGATTACGCGATCAGCAAGCGCACGGACTTCTATCTGGAAGGCGTCTATCAGAACGTGCACGGCGCGCCGGCGGACTCCGTGCTCTCGCATGCCATGATCAACACGTTGTCGCCGTCGGCGACCAACACGCAAGTGGCGGTCACCGTGGGTATGCGTCACGCGTTCTAAGTTTTGTGGCGTTGAGTGATGTATAGACGCGTATGCCTGGCATCTGCCGGGCATACGCTATCGTGCAAGCGCGCGCACCTTGCCTCAGTCGGACGGAGCAGTCCGACTTCAAAGCGCAGTCGTCCCGTCTCCCGCCACGCGCGCGGCGTGGCCGTTGCATGAGCAACGTTCAGTGTTACGTGCCCTTACGTGCCGTGTGAATCGTCGTTCTTCGCTTCGGCCAGAATCTGCTGGATGGCTTGCTCGAAAGTTTCCACGGGTTGTCCGCCGCTCACCAGGTAGCGACGGTTGAAGATAATGGCCGGCACCGACTGGATGCCCATCGCCTCGTTTTTGCGCTCCTCCGCCCGAACCTCGGCAGCGTACGTGCCGTTTCGCAACACGTCGCGAGCCTCCGTGGCGTCGAGTCCGACGGATTGGGCCGCTTCGATCAGGACTTCGTGGTCGCTCGTATCCTTGCCGTTGGAGTGATAGGCCTGCAGCAGCGCGAGCTTGAGCGGCAACTGCTCGCCCTTGAGGCCGGCCCAATGCAACAGACGGTGCGCGTCGAAGGTGTTGTAAACATGCGTGCGCGGGCCAAAAGTAAAACCTGCGCTCGCGCCACGCTCGCGAATCGCCGCTTGCGTTTCGGCGATCTGCTCCGGCGTGCGCCCATATTTTTTGCCGAGATAGTCCACAATCGTCTCGCCGTCCGGCCCCATCTCCGGATTCAACTCGAACGGATGCACGACGATCCGGGCGTCGACCGCGTCGCCGAGATTCGCTAGCGCGCGTTGGAGCGAGGAAAGGCCGATCGCGCACCACGGGCAGGCGATATCGGAGACAAAATCAATCGTGAGCGCTTGTGTCATTGCTGTGTTCCTGATGGGGATGATCTGTTGCATGGCCGACCCGGTGCCAGCTCGGCAGCCGCGAACAGCGTAACCCGAATTGCCGGTATTTGCAGGACCGCGCTCGTGACGGAGTGCGAGCCGGGGACTTACAATTCACCACTGCGGTGAGAATGATCGACTTCGCGAGCAACAGGGATGCCGGCAAGCGTCATAATCCGTCGTCTGCGGCAACGGCTGCTTTTCCAACATTGAAAGGAGTTTCAAATGAGCAAGGGATATTGGGTGACGTCATATCGCGCCACCAAAGACGCGGCCAAACTGGCCGCGTATGCGCAGCTCGCCGCGCCCGCCGTGGCGGCCGCCGGCGGCAAGTTCGTCGTGCGTGGCGTGGCGGACGAGGCGCGTGAGCAAGGTTTGAAGGAGCGTACGGTCGTGATCGAGTTTCCGACCTACGAAGCGGCCGTCGCGGCGTACGATAGCGAACCCTACAAGAAAGCGCTGGAAGCGTTGGGTGACGGCGTCGAGCGCGATCTGCGGATTGTGCGCGGCACCGAGTAATACGAAGGAGGGGCGAGCGTGACCTGTTTGCCAGAGTCGCACCCTCCCGGGCGGCACGCGGCATGGTGAGTGCGGATGGCAGCCCGCCATCTGTCGCGCTGGCCCCCGAACGCTACTTGACCGCTCCCAGCGCGAGCCCCTTCACCAGATACCGCTGCAGCCACGCGAACACAACCGAGACCGGCAGCGTCGCGCAGAGCGTGGCGGCCATCACCAGATGCCACTCCACGACGTACTTTCCGGCGACCATGTCGGTTACCTGCACGGTCAACGTCTTGTTTTCCGGTGAACGGATCAACGTATAAACGACCGCGAATTCGTTCCACGCGTTGATGAACGTGAAGATCGCGGTGACGACGATCGCAGGCACCGCGAGCGGCAGGAACACCTTGAAGACCGCCTTGGTCCGTCCACATCCTTCGAGCCACGCCGACTCTTCCAGATCTCGCGGCACCGTCTGAAAATACGAAGACAGCATCCACACGGCGAACGCGATATTGAACGCTGCGTAAGAAACGATCACGCCGATCCTTGAGTCGACCAGGTTTCCGTCGCCATAGGGAATCATCGCGGCGAGGCGGAACAGGCCGACTACGAGCAGGATAGGCGAGAGCATCTGCGTGACGAGCAGAAACTGGCGATAGAACCCGCGGCCACGAAACGGAAACCTGGCCAATGCATAAGCCGCCGGCAGACTGACGGCCAGCGCGAGGGCGGTCGAGAGCAAGCTGATCACCGTGCTGTTGCGCAGCGCCACGCCGAAATTGGCGGCCACCCACATGTCGGAGAAATTACTCCACTGCCAATGCACCGGCAGCCACCGCGCCGGATAGACAAAGATCTCGGAAGCCGGTTTCAATGCCGTGAATAGCATGATGGCAAACGGAAACAGCACCACGACAACCAACGGCGACAGCGCGAGCCAGCACCACAGCGAACGCTTCATCTTGACGCTCAGACTCATGACGGATCTCCTTCTTTCGCGGGCTGCAGGCGCAGATAGGCGATCGAAAACACGAACAGCATGACGAGCATGATCAGCGACACCGCTGCCGCTTCGCCGGGGCGTCCGAGCCGGAAGCCAAGCTCATAGAGATAGGTCACGAGAATGTGCGTGCTGTTATCGGGCCCGCCCTGTGTCATTACCCAGATGATCGGAAACGAGTTGAACACGTAGATCACGTTCAACAGGATCGTCATGTTGATGAACGGCCGCAACAGCGGCATGGTGAGCTTGCGAAACTGCTGCCAGGCGCTTGCGCCGTCCATGCGCGCGGCTTCGTAAATATCGCCGGGCACCGACGACAATCCGCCGAGCAGAATCGTCACCGTGAATGGGATCGAGACCAGAATGCCGACCGCGATTTCGACCGGAAACGCGAGCTCCGGTGTGGCCAGCCAATGGATCGGACCGCTGATCAACCCCAGCCTCTGCAGCGTGACGTTGACCATGCCGTAGTCGTCATTGAAGGCCCAGCGCCAGACTACGGCGGTCATGGTCAGCGAGACGGACCACGGCAGCATCACGATCGTGCGCGCCACGCCGCGTCCATAAAAATCCTGATTCAGCACCAGCGCTACCGGCACCGAAATCAGCACCGTGCCGCCGACCACGCACACGGTCCAGACAAGGGTGCGTTTGGCGGCGGCGAGAAACGCGGGGTCGCCGAAGATCGTATAGAAATTCTGCAGACCGGTGAAATCGCGAATTGCGCCGAAGCGCGAGACCTCGTGCAGCGATTGCCACACGATGTTGAAGATCGGATAGCTGATGATGAAGAGCGCCAGTATCAGGCTCGGCGCTATCAGCAACCAGGGCGCTTGCAGGCGCGTAGAAGCGGAACGGCTCATGCGTGCTCGATCGTAAGTCGCGTCCGCGTTGACCGGCGGGCGCGACGGGATGGGCCGGATAGTGCATTACGGCCGGCACGCGCGCCGCCTTGCGAGTGGCGGCGCGCGTGCCGGGTTCAGCGGATCACCGCGGGATCAATGACCGAGCGACTTGTTCGCCTGGGTGGCCGCCGCGTTCAATGCGTCAGCCGGCTTCGCCTTGCCCAGATAGATCGACTGCATTGCGTCGGTCACGGCCTTGGCGGTATCTTCCCAGCCCGTCACCGTCGGCGCGAAGCGGGCCGTCGGCAGCAGCGCGACGAACGCTTTCGTGTCCGGATCGTTGAACGCCGGATCCGTCGATTCGGCCTTGGTGGTCGGCAGGAAGCCTTCGGTCGTGGTGAACTCCACGCGCGGTTCCTTCGTGAACAGATAGTCGAGGAACTTCCATGCCGACTTCTTCACCTTCGAGTTCTTGAACATCACGATCGAGTCCGTGACGGCGTACGTGGCGTGCGTCGTGCCCATCGGAATCGGATCGATGCCGTATTTCAGGTTCGGTGCTTCCTTCTTGATCTGCTTCGACAGGAACGGCGCCGAAATCACCATGGCAACGCGGCCTTGCTTGAAGAGGTTCTGCACGTCTTCACGGCTATAGCCGGTCACGCCGGGTTGCGTCAGACCCTGATCGATCATCGATTTGTATAGCGTGGCTGCCTTGATGCCGGCCGCCGAATTGAACGCTGCCTTGTTGTCCTTGCCGACCACGTCGCCCCCATTGGTCCACAGGGCGTAGTAATAGTAGACGTCCGTTTCGATCTCCTTGCCTTGCAAACCGAAGCCGGCAATGCCCTGCGCCTTCAGTTTCTTCGACGCTTCGATCACGTCGTTCCAGGTCTTCGGGCCGTCGGGATAGCCGACCTTCGCGAGCAGATCCTTGTTGTAGTACAGCGCGCGCGCCGAAGCGGCGATCGGCAGGCCGTACACCTTGCCGTTGATTTCACCCGGTGCGAGGAACGGGCCGATGAAGCGGCCCTTGAAGCTCGCGTCCATATAGCCGTCGAGCGGCTCCGCCACGTCGTCCTTCACGAAGTCGAGCAGCCAGCGCGTGCCGACGATCGCGAGGTCGGCGTTCGCGTTGCCGGAAATGTCGGTTTGCAGTTTCTGTTGCAGCGTGTCCCAGTTCACGTCTTCGATCTTGATGGTCGTGCCGGGATTGGCCTTCTCGAAGTTGCGGGCCATTTTTTCGAAGTACGGCGCGGTCGCGTCGCTGTAATGCGCGACGGTCACGCGGACCGTGTCGGCGTGTGCCGCGACGGCGATACCTGCAAACGCGAGCGCCACGGCAACTTTGCCGAGCGCGAGGGAAGCACGGGCATGCAACGACATTTCTCTCTCTCCTGGGGATGGTTCGCTGCCGTCGCCGGCCGCTTCGGGTTGAATTGTTTGAAAAAATCCTACATGACGAAAAATAGCTTGTCACGTAGGGTCTGCCATATTTTTTCTCAGCTGGTTTTGTGCATAACATGCTGTAAAGCAGGGGTATTCTGCGCGGCGTGATGTCACGGATACCCAATCTTCGGGATCACTGGACAATGCCGCGAAACCGGGTTTGTAAGAAATTTACAGGACAGTTCGGTGCTGGCGGCGCGGTAGAAGAGCGAGGCGGACAATGAATCGTGTGGTGTTGGTAACGGGCGCTTGCGGCGGCATCGGCAGCGTGTTGTGCAAACGCTTCGTGGAGCAGGGCGATACGGTGCTGGCGCTCGACATCGACGCCGCCGCGCTGAAAGCGTTGACCGCGCAACTCGGCGAGGCGCACGTCACGCCGATCGCGGTCGATCTCGGCGATGCCGCCGCGGTGCAGCAAGCGGTGGCCGCCGCGGTCGCGGTGCGCGCTCCGGTGGACGTGCTGGTCGCCAACGCCGGCGCGGCAGACGGTCTGACGCTTGCCACGACCGATGTCGCGAGCTGGCAGCGCGACATCCATCTGAATCTGAACGGCACGTATCACACGGTCGAAGCCGTGCGCGCGTCGATGATCGAGCGGCAGCAAGGCGCGCTGGTGCTGATCGGTTCGGTCAACGGCATGGCCGCGCTCGGACATCCGGCTTACAGCGCGGCGAAAGCCGGGCTCATCAGTTATACGAAGGCGCTCGCGCTCGAACTCGGCCGCTATGGCATTCGCGCCAACATCGTGTGTCCGGGCACGGTCAAGACGCAGGCGTGGCAGGCGCGTGTCGACAAGAATCCGCAGGTCTTCGAGGATCTGAAAAAGTGGTACCCGTTGCGCGATTTCGCGACGCCCGACGACATCGCCGACGCGGTCCTGTTTCTCGCCTCGCCGATGGCGCGCGTGATTACCGGCGTCGCGTTGCCGGTGGACGGCGGCCTGATGGCCGGCAACCGTCTGATGGCGCAGGAACTGACGCTCGAGTCGATCTGACCGCTCGAAGCGACATGCGGGCGGCACGAAATCGGGTCAACGAAAGAACACGATGAGGACAGCATGGCAGCAGTGCAACTGAGCGGCATCTTCAAACGCTACGGCGATACGCAGGTGGTGCACGGCATCGATCTGGACATCGACGACGGCGAGTTCGTCGTGCTGGTCGGGCCGTCGGGCTGCGGCAAGAGCACGTTGATGCGCATGGTGGCCGGGCTCGAAGAGATCAGCGGCGGCGATCTGATGATCGGCGGCACGCGCGCGAACGGCCTCGCGCCGCAGCAGCGCAATATCTCGATGGTGTTTCAGAGCTACGCGCTGTATCCGCATCTGTCCGTCTACGAAAACATTGCGTTCGGGCCGCGAATTCGCAAGGAGTCGCCGGCGAGCTTCAAGCCGCGGATCGAGGCCGCTGCAAAAATGCTGAACCTCGGCGGCTATCTGGACCGTTTGCCGCGCGCGCTGTCGGGCGGACAACGGCAACGCGTGGCGATGGGCCGCGCCGTGGTGCGCGAGCCGTCGCTGTTCCTGTTCGACGAGCCGCTGTCCAATCTCGACGCCAAGCTGCGCGTGCAGATGCGCACGGAGATCAAGGCGCTGCATCAGCGGCTGAAAAATACCGTGATCTACGTCACGCACGATCAGATCGAAGCCATGACGATGGCTGACCGCATCGTCGTGATGAACGCGGGGCGCATCGAGCAGATCGGCCGTCCGCTGGAGCTGTACGACTATCCGGCGAATCTTTTCGTGGCGAGCTTTCTCGGCTCGCCGTCGATGAATTTTGCCGAAGGGGTGATCGCGAACCGCGCGCAAGGCGCCGGCCTCGCACTGAAACTCACCGATGGCGGCGAGATCGTGCTGGAGGGCGCGCCGGCTTCGGCGGTGGTCGGCGCGAAGGTCACGCTCGGCGTGCGGCCGGAGCACATCGAGACGATCGCGCAAACCCCCGACGCCACGATGGAAGTGGAGGTCGTCGAGCCGACTGGCGCGGAAACGCATTTGTACGGGAAAATAGGCGGCAGCACGTGGTGCGTGACGACTCGCCAGCGCTCGAAAATCGAGCCTGGCGAACGCGTTGCGCTACGCCTGCCGGCCGAACATATTCATCTGTTCGATACGGAGAGTGGACGCAGGCTGGTTTGAACCGTGTGTGGTCTTTTGAGGCCGATCCAGGTTTGCCTCTCGCATGATTGATGGTGCCACGTAAGGAACACCGGGTGTCCGCACCAAACTTGATTCCCCATATTCGCAGCGCGCTTGCCAGTTTGCGGCCCGCCGAGCGCAAGGTCGCCGACATGGTCTTGAGCGATGTCGACTTCGCGATGCGCGCAAGCATCACCGAACTCGCGCAGCGCGCGGAGGTGTCCGAGCCGTCCGTCACGCGTTTTTGCCGCGCGATCGGCGCGCATGGGTTGCGCGACTTCAAGATGCAATTGGCGCAGAGCGTGGCGGGCGGCATGCCGTACGCGTCCACGGCGGTGGCGCGCGACGACGACGTGCAAACGCTCATGGACAAGGTGGGCGAGGCGGCTATCGACGGCATTACGCATGCGCGTGGCGCGCTGGACCCGGCGGTGGTGGAGAGTGCGATCGGCGCGTTGTCGAGCGCGCGGCGGGTGTTTTTCTTCGGCGTGGGATCGGGCTCGGGACTGGTCGCGCAAGATGCGGCGCTGCGGTTTCTGCGGCTCGATATTGCGTCCACCGCGTTTGTGGACGGACATCTTCAGCGTCTGTACGCAGGCCTCATGGAACCAGGCGATGTGGCTTTCGCGATTTCGCATTCGGGCCGCAGCGTCGAAGTGAACGAGAGCATTCAGATTGCCAAGGAACGCGGCGCGACCACCATTGCGCTGACCAACGTCGGCTCGCGCCTGGCGTGGCTGGTGGATATTGCGCTGCTGCTGCGCGTGCCGAGTCCGATCGATCCGAATACGCCGGGCGTGTCGCGGCTCGTGCATCTTTGCATCATGGACGCGCTGGCTATCGGCGTCGCGCTCAAGGCGGGGCCGAAGACGCTCGAAAAAATGCGGCATGCGAAGGCGAGGCTGGCGTCGCATGAGCCGGAGGCGGCGGGGGATTGAGGGAGGGCGGCGCCGTGGTGGTGATCCATGCGCGTGCCGGCGGGAAGGCAGGACCAAAGCTCCCGCAGTTTCGTTTAACCGGCTCGCAACACGATTGCAAACAGGCAGTTCTCCAGAAAAGCGATTATTCGACGGGGGCCGCCATCCATCCAAAGCGCCGCGATAACCGCATTGTCGCGGCGCGCAACGTCTGCGCCGGCCCGCCGGCCAATTCACTGTCAAAGCTGCCGCTCGGCCCCATCAACGCGAGAACGAGGCAGATGCTGCCCGTATGATCCAGCACCGGCGCGGCCAGCGTGTCGATGCCCGGCACGGGGCGGCTGAGCGCCGTATCGATCCCGTCCGCGCGGACTTGCGCAAGCCGCTGCGCGTAGGCGCGAGTCAGCGGCGGCGGCGCGCACGCTGCGTCCGTGCCGCCCCGGACCTGAGCTTCGCCCGCTGACGCGGCGTTCCCGGCAAAAACCTCCGCCGTCTCCGCTCCCGCCAACCGCAGATGATCCTGCGCGAGCAAACCGGCGCGCACGTCGTCCGCGACATAGGCGGCAAACACGCGGCCTATCGCCGTATTCACCAGCGACATCACCGTCCCGACCCGCAGGCTCACGTGCAACGGCCGCGCCGATTCCTCCAGACGCACGACGGTCGGCCCAAGCGGCCCGAGCACCGCCATCGCCACGCTCATGCCCGTCGACGCCGCGAGCTCGACCACCTCGGGTTCCGCTTCGCGTGTCGGCGACAAGCGCTGCAATCCGATCAGTCCCAGCTCCAGCGCGAGCGGCCCGGCTTCGAAGCAGCCGGACGCATCGCGATCGAGCAAGCCGATTTTTAGCAGACTCACCAGGTGCGGAAACGCCTTCGCCGGCGGCATGCCGGCCGCCGCCGCAAGATCGCGCAGGCTCAATGGCCGCGCCGCCGCGACCAGCGCCGCCAGCAGTTCGCCGGTGCTATCGAGCGACTGGATGCCGCGCTGCGGTTTCGCGTCGGCGGAGGTGGCGTGAGGGGTGTCGAGAGAATCGGTCACGTTGCGGAAGACGCTAACAAGGAGGTTTGAGTCGCCAACCGGGCGCCGATCTCGCGCGCCGTGGCCAGCAGCGCACGCGCGATCGGACCGTCGGCGGCGACGTCGATAACGCCGCTCGAGCCGATCACCGTCAGCGCGAGCGACAGGCGGCCGTCGGCGTCCAGCACCGGCGCACTCAGACTGCTGATACCCGGACTTGGCGCATCCACGCTGCTTTCCAGGCCGCGCGCGCGGATCGCGTCCAGGGCGGCCTCGAAGGCGGCGCTTTCATCAGGCGGCGTCATGGCGCGATTGGCCGCACCGGACTGATTCGCCCACATGCCGTCGCGCACCTCGCGCGGCAGAAACGCGCAAAACACGCGTCCCGTCGAGGTAGCCGGCAGCGACATGACCGTACCCACGTGCAAATTGACGTGCAGCGGAAAGCCCGCGTGCTCATAGCGGACGATGGTCGGCCCTTGCGGCCCGGCAATACAGATCGCGACGCTGAAGCCGATCGCTTCGGCCAACGCGGCCACGCGCGGCACGGCGGCGCGGAACGCCGGCTGATTCTCCAGATGCAGCAAGCCGAGCCGCAGCGCCAGGGGACCGGGTTCATACCGGCCCGACAGCTCGTCGCGCTTGATCAGACCGAGCCGGCTCAAGCTCACCAGGTACGCATGCGCTTGCCCCGGCGCGATCTGCGCGGCGGTGGCGAGGTCGGACAAGGCGAGCGGCGCGCGCGCCTGCGCGAGCGCCAGCAACACGCGGCCGCCCACTTCGACGCTCTGGATGCCACGCTGCGTCTTGCCGCCGTCCGCCGTCTCGCGGCCGCCCGTGCCTTGGCTTGTGGCCGATTTCGCTGCTTTGCTCACACCTGCGCTCGTCCGTTAAAAAGGGTTCATGTTAACCGAAGGCCTCGGCCAAGGACCGCACCTGTCTGCCCACATCCTAGGCTTCTGAGAATTTGCGTATAGCGATACATTTCGCTATTGACAAATAAACTGGCGCCGTCCTAAGATGCATTCACCCCGACACACCGGCGCAGTTACAGAATCCAATACGGGGCGAGACAATCTTCCAACACCGTCAGCCCGCGCGGCATGCGCGCAGCCGGCCGTCTCGCCTCACGTCCAACTTTTGAGGGAGACACGCATCATGGCAAAGGCATTCGCATCCCAGGCCGATCTGGAAGTCAAGAAAGTCACGTGGACCAGGTTGTCCGAGAACGCGTACGCGTACACCGCTGAAGGCGACCCGAATTCGGGCGTGATCATCGGCGACGACGGCGTGCTGATCGTCGACACCACCGCTACGCCGGCCATGGCGCAAGACCTCATCGCGAAGATTCGCAGCGTCACGGATAAACCGATCAAGTACGTGGTGCTGTCGCATTACCACGCGGTGCGCGTGCTCGGCGCGTCGGCATACTTCGAGGAAGGCGCGCAGGAAGTGATCGCGAGCCGCGGCACGTACGAAATGATCGTCGAGCGCGGCGAAGCGGACATGAAATCGGAGATCGAGCGCTTCCCGCGTCTGTTCGCGGGTGTCGAAACGGTGCCGGGTTTGACGTGGCCCACGCTCGTGTTCGAAAAGGAAATGACGCTGTTTCTCGGCAAGCTCGAAGTGCGTATCGCGCATCTCGGCGCGGGTCACACCAAGGGCGATACGGTGGTGTGGCTGCCGTCGCAGAAGGTGCTGTTCTCCGGCGACCTGGTCGAGTACGACGCAGCCTGCTACTGCGGCGACGCACAACTCGAACAATGGCCGGCCACGCTCGAAGCGTTGCGCGCGCTGAAGGCCGAGAAGCTCGTGCCGGGCCGCGGTCCCGCGCTGACCACGCCGGAAGACGTCAACAAGGGTCTGGATTACACGAAGGACTTCGTCACCACGTTGCTGCAGCAAGGCCGTGAAGCCGTCGAACAGAAACTCGATCTGAAGGCCGCGATGGCGCATACGCGCAAGGCGATGGATCCGAAGTTCGGCCACGTGTTCATCTACGAGCACTGCCTGCCGTTCGACGTGTCGCGTGCATTCGACGAGGCGAGCGGCATCACGCATCCGCGCATCTGGACCGCGCAACGCGACAAGGAAATGTGGGACGCGCTGCAAGCCTGACCGGAACGGACGCATCGCAATACAAGGCAGAGCGGAGAAGGACGGAGACACAAGATGAGCACCAACTACCAGACGCTGTCGTTCGAATACCAGCCGTGCCGCGAACAAAGCGCGCAAGACGGCGCGGAGCAGACGGTCTATCCCGTGATCGTGGTCGGCGCGGGCCCGGTGGGTCTCGCCACCGCGATCGATATCGCGCAGCAGGGCGTGCCGGTCGTGCTGGTCGACGACGACTGTTCGCTGTCCACCGGCTCGCGCGCGATCTGCTTTTCGAAGCGCTCGCTCGATATTTTCGACCGCCTGGGTTGCGGTCAGCGAATGGTGGACAAGGGCGTCAGCTGGAATGTCGGCAAGGTGTTCCTGAAAGACGAGTTGGTCTACACGTTCAATCTGCAACCGGAAGCGGGCCACAACCGGCCCGCGTTCATCAACCTGCAGCAGTACTACGTCGAAGGCTTTCTGCTCGAACGCGCGCAGGAGATGCCCAATCTCGAGATCCGCTGGAAAAGCAAAGTGGTGGGCGTGCAGCAGAACGGTACGTCCGGCACTGAGGACACCAGCGTGACGCTGACCGTCGAGACGCCTCACGGTCAATATGCGTTGCGCGGCCGCTATGTGGTCGCCGCCGACGGCTCGCGCAGCCCGATCCGCAACCTGATGGGACTCGACAGCAAAGGCGTGACGTTCAAAGACCGCTTCCTGATCGCCGACGTCAAGATGGAAGCCGAGTTTCCCACTGAACGGTGGTTCTGGTTCGATCCGCCGTTTCATCCGAATCAATCGGTGCTGCTGCATCGTCAGCCGGATAACGTGTGGCGGATCGATTTCCAGTTGGGCTGGGACGCGGATCCGGTGCTGGAAAAAACGCCGGAGCGCGTGATCCCGCGTGTGCGCGCGTTGCTCGGGCCGGACGCGAAGTTCGAGCTGGAATGGGTCAGCGTCTACACCTTTTCGTGTTTGCGCATGGACCGCTTCCGTCATGGCAACGTGCTGTTCGCCGGTGACTCGGCGCATGGCGTGTCGCCGTTCGGCGCACGCGGTGCGAATAGCGGCGTGCAGGACGCGGAAAACCTCGCGTGGAAACTGGCGATGGTGCTCGAAGGCAAAGCCTCCGACGCTTTGCTCGACACCTATGCCAGCGAGCGCGAATTCGCGGCTGACGAAAACATCCGCAATTCCACGCGTTCCACCGATTTCATTACACCGAAGAGCCCCGTGAGCCGCGTATTTCGCGACGCGGTGCTGAAGCTCTCGCGTCATCATCCGTTCGCGCGGCAATTGACCAACAGCGGCCGGCTGTCGGTGCCGGCGGTGTTACGCGATTCGCCGCTGAATACACCGGACAGTGACCCCTTCGAAGGGGCGATGGTGCCGGGCGCGTCGTGCGTGGATGCGCCGGTGCAGGTGGCGGGACAGCCGGCGTGGCTGCTGCAGCAACTCGGCCAGCAATTCACGGGTGTGCTGTTCTGCGGCGAGCAAGGCGTCGATCAGGCTACGCAGGCCGCATTGGATGCGTTGCGTAGCGGACCGATTCCGGTGAAGCTCGTCGTGGTGACGCGCGACGTCGAGCAGCACGGCGCGCCTGCCGGCGCTCAGGTCGCGCACGACATCGAAGGGCTGGCTCACTCGCGCTATGACGCGAAGCCGGGCACGTTCTACCTGATTCGTCCGGATCAGCACGTTTGCGCGCGCTGGCGGCAACTCGCCGCGGTCGATGTCGAGTCCGCATTGAAACGCGCGTTGTACGTCGAAGGCACGGCTTGAACGTACGGCAAAAGCGGCTCGCGTAGCACGCGCCGCATCGGAAAAAAATAGCAGGAGACAGACATGGCACTGAACACGCAACCGAATCTCGCCCGCCCCGACGATTTCTACGAGGCGCTGATCGACATGCATCGGGATCTGGACGATGCGCAGAGCCAGTCGGCGAATGCGCAACTGATCCTGCTGCTCGCCAACCATATCGGCGATCACGCCACGCTGCTCGAAGCGATGCGGTATGCCCGCGCGGGCGTGGTCGACGTTCCGGCGGTTCAAGACGCGCAGGCGCATCCGTTGGCGGCCTGAGCCGGGTCTGGGCGAACTCGAACCCGTACGAGTCAACGGAAAACACGCGTGGCCGTTCGAGCCACGCAATCCAACAAGGCAACGCGGCGTATCGACAAGCTCGCCTGCCTTTTTTCAGTAACAGACAACAACGCGGCGCATCAAGACGCCGGACCCAACGGGTCCGTTGGACCCTCACGTTTGGAGATAACCGATGAGCCAATCCCTCGCCCGCGCGCTCGAGCCGGGCGCATCCGCTGCCGCGCACGACGACCTGTTGTATCGCAAGGTCTCGTTACGGATCATTCCTTTTCTGTTTCTCTGCTATGTCGTGTCGTTTCTCGATCGCATCAATATCGGTTTTGCGCAATTGCAGATGAAGCACGACCTCGGCTTCAGCGATGCGATGTACGGGCTCGGCGCGGCGGTCTTCTACGTTGGATACGTGCTGTGCGAAGTGCCGAGCAACATGCTGCTCGCGCGTTTCGGCGCACGCCGCACGTTCACGCGGATCATGTTGCTGTGGGGCATCGCGTCGGTCGGCATGATGCTGGTGTCGAGGCCCACGCACTTCTATGTGTTGCGCTTCATGCTCGGCGTGTTCGAAGCAGGCTTCTTTCCCGGCATCGTGCTGTATCTGACCTACTGGTATCCGGCGCGGCGGCGCGCGGCCGTGCTGTCGATCTTCTTTGCCGGCGTGGCGGTGGCCGGGGTGCTGGGCGGACTGGTGTCCGGCTGGATCATGCGCGATATGGGCGGGGTGCTGGGCTTGTTCGGCTGGCAATGGATGTTCGCGATCGAAGGCGCGCCCGCCATCGTGCTCGGTCTGCTGGCCGCGTTCTATCTGGTGGACGGCCCGCAGCACGCCGCATGGCTTACCGCCGCGGAAAAGGCGCAGTTGATTGCGCAACGCGACGAAGAGCGCCGTCCTTCGACTGAAGCGCATTCGTCCCGCTCGTTCATGGAGGCGTTGCGCAATCCGCGGGTGTACCTGTTCGCGTTCGTGTACTTTTCGCTGACCTGCGCCTCGCTCACGCTGAACTTCTGGATGCCGCTGATGATTCGCGACTTCGGCGTTCACGACGTCCTCGCCATCAGCCTGTACACGGTGATTCCCAATGCGATCGGCGCGGTGGGGCTGATTCTGATCGCGCGTCATTCGGACCGCCGGGGTGAACGTCGCCGGCATTTCGCGGTTTGCACGATTGGCGGCGGCGTGGCGCTCTCGTTGCTGACGCTTCATCTGAGCAGCTTTCCCGCGATGCTCGCGATTCTCTCGCTGGCCGCAGTGTTGATCTTCGCCGCGTTGCCGATTTTCTGGACGGTGCCGTCGGGCTATCTGTCCGGCGCCGCGGCGGCGGCCGGGATCGCGCTGATCAGCAGCATCGGCATTACCAGCGGTATTGTCAGCCCGTGGGTGATCGGTCTGATCAAGGTGCACACCGGCAGCATGGACAACGCGCTGTATGTACTGACCGCGTTGCTGTTCGTCAGCGGCGTGGCCATGTTGCTCGGCGTACCGAAAAACGTCGAGCGCGCGTGAAGACGCGTGCCGGATCGGACGGGATAATCGGGTAGAGTCGCGTGTAGTCTGTCGCGACAGCCCGTAGACCGTCCGAATCTTCACGATGCCTTCCATCGACCCTGTTCCGCTGCCGCACGACGGCCCGTCCGACATTGCCTTGTGGCGAATCGACATCGACTTCGCTGTGTCGCTGGACGCGCCGTTTTTCTCGTCGCTTAGCGACGACGAACGCACGCGAGCCCGCAACTTTCGCCGCCATGAAGACGCGTTGCGTTTCGCCACCGTGCGTGCCGCGCTGCGAGAACGACTCGCGCAAGCGCTCGGCATTGCGGCACATGCCGTGCGTTTTACAGTCGATGTCAACCACCGTCCTCATCTCGCGGATTCGAATCGTGTCGATTTCAACGTGTCGCATGCGGGCGCGCATGGCCTGGTTGCAATGTCGCCGGTTCGGCGCGTCGGCGTCGATATCGAACTGCACAGCGACAGATTCGATTGGCATTCGATTGCGGCCTTGACGCTCGATCCGGAGGAAGCCGCATGGATAGAACGGCTCGACGCCGCCTGGCAAGCTGCTGCGTTTTACGACGCATGGGTCGCCAAGGAGGCGCTCGTCAAGACAACAGGCGTTGGCATCACGCGTGGACTGCAACATCTGACGGTGCTGCCGCGCGAAAGCACGCGCGTGACGCTGCGCAACCGGATTCCCGACGACATGCGTGAAGTCGGCGCGCACTGGCTGGCGGCGCCGGGCGGTTACGCCGCTTGCGTCGCATGGTCGGAGATCGCGCTCCGGTAATCGCGGCCGCGCCATGCATTACGCGATTGCGTCTCCGAATACCAAAGTCTTCGGCCAGCCAAACGTGTGCACCTGGATGAGCGGTTGAGCCACTGCGACCGCCGCACGAATCTTGCCGGCCATCGGCACGTCGAGCACGTGCCAGCGGCCATATTCCGCGAGATCGAACGCACCGGTTGCGGTGGGACTGAACAGCATTTCGGTATCGATATCGACAGGCGCGTAGCGCAACGCGTTGCACAGGCTGGCATAGCGAGCACGCCGGCGCGATGCTTGCGGCGTCTCGTCGGGGGCCGCGCCGGGCGAGGGCACGACGACACCCAATCCGAGCGTCGCCGACGCAACGCCGATCATGATCCAGATACCGCCGTACGCGATATCGATCGTGATGCCGCGGCCGTCGCCGGGATGACGCGCACGCAGTTTCTCGTTGCCGTCGTCTTGCAGATCGACGGCGTGCGGCGCGGTGTCGAACAGGTTCCCGACGATCCAGCGCACCACCACGCGCGCGCCGACAAAGCGTTTGCGCAGCGCGGCGTTGGGATGCAGCCGCGCGCGCTCGCGCTCGGTTTTCGAAAGCCAGCTATCGCCTTCCTGTACGGGCACGGGCAGCCATTCGCAGCGGAATCGCCACAGATGCAACTCGCCGCCGCGCGGTGCCGTAACGTCGTACGGCCGGTTGCGTGTCAGCGGATGGCACCGGAACGCCGGTGCCGCGACAGCCGTGTCCGCGATGCGGAGTGCGTGCACGGCAGTGTGGCCAGCGGCGCCTTCGGCGATGCGTTCAACAGCGCCTTCAAGTTCGCGCGCCGTGCCGCTCCCGCTTAGGCTTCCGCTTCCGCTTCCGCTTCCGCGCAAAGTCGCTGGACACACCTGGTCCGGTTCCAATGACATAAGCCGGCTTCCTCAATGCATGTACGTGACGCGCCGTGCTTGCACGTCGAGTTCGACACCGGCGTCGAGCAGGTCGATGGCGAACCAGCGAAGCAGCTTCAGCACGCCACTTACCGCGGGCGCCGGCAGCCACTCGTTCAGCAGGCGCAACGCGGCGCCGCTATGCGTTTTTTGCAGCAAAGCGATGGTTTGCAAAATCACCGCTTCGTCCTTGCCGAGCTCGGTGGCGCAGCGGCAGCGCATGTCGAGCGGACGGTACGACACGTGCATCAGCGAACGCATCAGCAGATCGAAGTGTTCAATGCCGTCCTGACGCAAGCCGACGCAGCCCAGAATGTCGCGCCATTGCATGCCGCCGCTCGCCGTTTCGCAGGCGGGCCGCAGCCAGGTGCGCACGGCGCTCAGCACGGTGCGTTCGGGGGCGTCGGCGGAATCGGTCGGATGATCGTCGATCAGTTCCGGGCGGCCGGCGTGTTGAGAGCGAAAGTTCATCGATGCTCCTGGGTGGACACGGTCCAATGAATCGCGCCGGCCACATGGGACGGGTGCCGCGTCGCAGGCCAGCGCATGTCGTGCGACGGATGGGCGATGACGCAAAGCCGGCGTCAGGTGCTTATCTCGGGTGCCGGCATCAGGCGTTTCCTTCACCTTGAACTGGCTGAGATGGATGATGAGCTAATTTTCGTCTAAATGCAAATCATTCTCATTTGGACGCAGCGTGAAATTGACGCATCTCCGGTGCTTGACGCAGGAGTGGGGCAGCCGTGCGGCTGACCATTGGCGTCATATCGCAACTAACGGTCAGCCCCTCCGAGCGTCCCCGGATATGATGGCGAAGTGCCGGATTCAGCCTTTGTGGCACAAACGGTTTGCAGCCGACTTGCCCACTTTCGCCACCCCCATGCCGACAAAAACACTCGACGCCGCATCGACTTCCAACCCTACCGCAGCGGCGCGGCGCCTGCCCACGCTGAAGCTTGCCGCGACGCTTTCGCTAGGAAGCGCGATCGCGCTCGGGCTTGCCCGGTTCGCGTATGCACTGCTGCTGCCGTCGATGAAACTCGACCTCGGCTGGAGTTTCGCCCAAGCCGGCGCGATGAACACGGCGAACGCGCTGGGTTATCTGCTCGGCGCGCTGGCTTTTCCGCGCCTTGCGCGCCGCTGGTCGGCCGGCGCGCTGTTCGGCGGCGGTTGCGTGGCGACCGCGCTCCTGATGGCCGGCAGCGGCCTGCTTGCCGACACGCACTCGCTGCTCGCGTTGCGCGTGGTCACCGGTGCGAGCAGTGCGGCCATCTTCATCAGCGGCGGCGTGCTGGCGGCGCGGCTTGCGTCGGCAAGGCCGCGCGACGCAGGGCTCGTCCTCGGCCTGTATTACGGCGGCACGGGATGGGGCATCGTGGTGTCGTCGGTACTGGTGCCGCTGACCATTTTCAACGTCCCGCACGGCTGGCAGTTCGCATGGTTCGCACTCGCGCTGGCGTGCGCGTTATTCGCCGCGGTGGCCGTCGGCGCCGCGCGAACAATCGAAAGCGTGCACGTGACGGTGTCCGCGGCGGCGCAATCGCACCCTGCCGCCGATGCGCCCCGCTGGCCGCGCTTCAGCGTGGCGCTGGCGGGCTATGGATTGTTCGGCGTCGGCTATATCGGCTACATGACGTTCATCGTGGCGTTGCTGCGCAATGCTGGGATGAGCGCGGCTGTCGTCACGGGCTTCTATCTGCTGCTCGGCGTGGCGACCGTGGTCTCGGCTCGCGTGTGGTCGAGCCTGCTCGACCGCATGCGCGGCGGCGAGGCGCTCGCGGTCCTCAACACTTTGCTCGCGATCGCGACGCTGCTGCCCGCGCTGTTCACGCAGCCGTGGGTGGCATTCGTGTCCGGTGCGCTGTTTGGCGCGACGTTCCTTTCCGCCGTGGCGTCGACCACGGCCTTCGTGCGCCACAACCTGCCCGTGAGTCACTGGGCCAAGGGCATCAGCGCATTCACGATCGTGTTCGCGTTCGGGCAGATCGTCGGGCCGATGGTGATCGGCTGGGTTTCCGACGGCGCGGGCCTCGCGCGGGGGCTGGTGTATTCCGCGGCGTTGCTCGCGGCGGGCGCGGCGCTGGCGGCGTGTCAGAAGCCGCTGCGCTGAATGTGGGGGCGCGCTCGCAGGCGAGTGCGCCTCACGCCTCGCACTACACACTTCGCGCCTCATACCTCACACCTGCACGGACGGGATGCTCTTCATGCAACGCAAGGCGAACATCGAGCGGCTATGACGGATGCCGGCGATCTTGTAGAGCTTCTCGCGCAGGAAGCGCTCGTAGCCCGCTGTACCGTCAACCGCCACCTTCACCAGATAGTCGTAGTCGCCCGACACGAGATAGGCTTCGAGCACCTCCGTGAGCGTTGCCAGCTCGGCGCCGAAGCGGGCGAGGGCGTCGTCGTCGTGACGGTCTAGCGTCACCTCGAGCAGGACCACGTCCGCGAAGCCCAGCTTCTGCTGATCGAGCAGCGCGACGTAGCCGCGGATATACCCCTCCGTTTCCAATTGACGCGTGCGGTTCCAGCATGCGGTGGTCGACATGCCGACCAGTTCCGCTAGTTCGGCATTGCTCAGGCGCGCGTTTTTCTGCAGCTCACGCAGGATCTTGCGATCCTGATTGTCGAGCGGGCGGTTACGGGTGGTCATGGGCGAGAGTGGAAGATTGTTCTTGAGAATGTCATTCTAGCGGAATATCGTCCCGAGACACGGGATGCGGGCTATCGCTTTAGGAAGCCTATCCAGCTTGCCTCCGGGTATATTTTCCACATGCATTCATGCCCGGGACAACCGTCCGGGTCGTGGGCCTCGTGCCTGCGGCCTGAAGCGGCCACAAGCTGCCATCCGGTGTCTTGCTGCCTTCACGGGAAGGCGGCAGGCGGGCGAATTCCGGTGTTACCCGCGCCGGAAGGCGCGCTCGCCGGGCATGAACGCATGTTCTCGTCCGAACGCATGTACGGTCGCGTCTTGCATTGAGCGTGGCATCCGTTGGCAGTTTTTTCGCGTCGCTTGCGAACTGTTTTACAGCGGTTGCAAAGGCGTTTGCGCGTCGAATTTTTCAATGGATAGTTCGCTGCTCGGCTTCGACGCGCTGAGGGCAACGGTGCGCTGAACCGCACGCATCGACCGCAAAGCGCAACGGCCACAATGGCGATTCGAAAAAGCCGCCAGGCGTTTCCGCCTGCTCAGGTCGGTTTGATCGGCGCTTTGACCGCGCTCTGTACCGCAATATTGCGATAGACGTCGCGACAAAATTGCACGCCGCGCTCGTGCGTACCGTTGACGGCCGCCGCGACATGCACTGTCCCCTCGACACGCTGGGGCGCCGGCGGATTGACGAGGGCGGCGTCGATCGCGAACGGATCAGCAGGCGACGCGCGCATGATGCCGATCCCCTTAATGGTGACCGCAAGGCATGGATCGGATGCTTGCGCGCCGTGGCCGGCCGCAACGTCGAAATTGATGTTCAGCGTCCAGAACCCCTCGTGAATGCCCTGATGAATAATGACGGCTCTCACCACGTCCTGGTGTGACAGCGTGTACTCGTTGCTTGCCATCGGTCCCTCCTCACTCGCACGCATTGCGGCCATACGTATGCAGATATGGCATTTCGCGAGGACTAGCGAAGGTTAGTTTTACGCGCCATTCCCGACAGTGCAAGCGGAAAGATGCGGCCGCCGGCTGCGGCCGCCGGCGCGTCGGCATGCGGGCATCGCGCGGACGCGCGAAAGGCGACACCCTGACGCCGGTGTCGCCTTTCGCGCCGCAGCCCCGCGAGGCCGCGGCGCACCGGAACGGAAGTTCAGTTCAACTGCATAAATGGTGAAGTCGCAAGGATTAATGGAAGATGAGGTACAGGATGACCAGTACGATCAACGGGACGCCAAGCAGCCAGCCGAGAAGGTAAGGCATGGTGAAATCTCCTTTCGTATCGAAGTATGAATACGAAAGTGATTGAGCATCCCGCGTGCCTGACCTGCCATGCGTGACCAGCCGGTAGCGTCGTGGCAATGTCAGGGCAAATTTTCCCGCAGAACAATGCTGAATTGCACCGGCTTCACGTCGCTCAATGGGTCGCGCTTCTCGCGTACGTTGCGGAAAATGCGCAAACAATTTCCCACCATGGCTTGCGGCGTTTGAGTGATCAGCGCATCCATGGTGCCGTCGATCAACAATGCGCGCGTGTCCGGCGTCAAGCCGTGACCGACGAACAGAATCTTCTGTTCAGAGCGTGCTTCGACAAGCGCGCGCGCCACGCCATCCGATCCTCCGCCGCTGTTGTAGATGCCGGCTAAATCCGGATGTTGTTCCAGTAGCTTGCGCGTCTGCATATAGTTGCGCTCGCTGTCGTCGTGTCCTTCGCGCAAGCCGATCACGCGCACTTGTGGAAACGTCGATTCGATCAAATGCAGAAAGCCGATTTCGCGTTCCTCATGCCCACGATAGTTGAGGCTGCCCGCGAGCATCGCGATCTTTCCGCTCGGACGGGGGCCCATGAAGCGCCCGAGCAGCAGCGCGGCCGTGCGTCCTGCCGCACGATTGTCGATACCCACATAAGCCAGCCGCCGCGCGTTCGATAAATCCGAAATCAACGTGATGGCCGGCACTCCCTGACCGGCCAACGCATTCACGGCATCGCGCACCACGGGGTGTTCGAGCGCCATGAACACCACGCCGTCCGCACGCTGTCCGTAGTGCAACAGACGGTCGGCCAGTTCCTTCGGGTTGAAACTCTCGACATAGTGCACGCGGCACTTCATGTCCAATGCGTTCCACTGATCGTGGGCGAAGTCGATGTAGTCGCCGAGCATGCGCAAGTAGCGATTGGTGCCGGCGGGCAGCAGAAACGCGATGCGCATCGGTTTCGAGGCGGGCACGGCAGGCGCCTGCGGCGTGAGCAGATAGCCGAGTTGAGCGGCCGCTTGCAGGACGCGTTGCGCGGTCACGGCGCGCACGCCTTCGCGCCCATTGAGCACGCGGTCCACCGTGGCGGTTGAAACACCGGCGGTGCGCGCAATGTCGGGAATGCGCGCGCGCGCGGCGGCGGTGAGGTGAACCGTTTCGGACATAGCCGTCCTTCATAGAAGGGAAGTCCATCAAAAAACATCAAGTCCGCGGTTTGACAGCGCTTGCCGCGCACCCCTAGTCTTGCAGCTATCACGCGACGACTCAACACCGGCGACTGGAAATCAAGGTGGTTGAACAGGCGATGATGGTTTTTGATGGATTCGACAGTCACATCAATTATAAGCAAGGAGACGCTCAAATGACCAACCTCGCGAGACGCACCGTTCTGCGTGCGGCAGCCGCTGTGCCGGTAGCCGGCGCGCTGGGCTTTCCGGCGATCGTGCGCGCCGCGTCCGGCCCGGAGTTCGTGTTCAAGTACGGCAACAACCTGCCGCTCACGCATCCGTTGAACGTGCGCTCGCAGGAAGCCGCGAATCAGATCAAAGAGGCGTCGAAAGGGCGCATGGAGATCCGGATATTCCCCAACAACCAGTTGGGCGGCGACACCGACATGCTCGCGCAGGTGCGCAGCGGCGGCATCGAGATGTTCACGCCGTCGGCGCTCGTGGTGTCGACGCTGGCGCCGTCGGTTGCGATCAACGCGGTCGGCTTTGCGTTCAGCGACTACAACCAGGTGTGGAGCGCGATGGACGGCAAGCTCGGCGCATACGTTCGCGCGGCGATGCAGAAGGCCGGCCTCGAATCGTTCGAGAAGATGTGGGACAACGGTTTTCGTCAGACCACGACGAGCAATGGCCCGATCACGAGCGCGCAGACCATGCGCGGTCTGAAGATTCGCGTGCCGGTGAGTCCGCTCAGTATCGATATGTTCAAAGGGCTCGGCGCCGCGCCGACCAGCCTGCAGTTCAGCGAAGTCTACTCGTCGCTGCAAACGCATATCGTCGATGCGCAGGAAAATCCGCTGCCGATCGTGCAGGTCGCCAAGCTCTACGAAGTGCAGAAATACTGTTCGCTGACCAATCACATGTGGGACGGCTACTGGTTCGTGCTGAACCCGCGCGCGTGGCAACGCTTGCCCAAAGATTTGCAGGGCATTGCCAGCGACGCGTTCAACCAGTCGGCGCTCAAGCAGCGTGAAGACGTGCGCAAGCTGAACGATGCGGCGGTCGCGGATCTGCAAAGCAAGGGTTTGTCGATCAACCGTCCCGCGCCGGACACGTTTCGGGCAGCGCTGCGCCAGGCGGGCTTTTATGCCGAATGGAAAAGCAGGTTCGGCAATCAGGCGTGGGACCTGCTCGAACAATCGGTCGGCAAGCTGGCCTGAGCGTGTTGCATACGGATGAGCCTGAGACGAAGCGCGGCGAGCGGCCGCGAGGAGGCAGCAGGATGTCGAATCACGCATTGAATCCGGCGGAGGCGGGCGTGCCGTTGCATGCCGCGAGCACGCCGCGCCGCTGGCTGAGGAGTTTCGATCGCGGTCTGATGGCGCTCGTCGAAGTGTGCGCGGCGGCGCTGCTCGCCGTGGAGATCGTCGTGATGCTTGCCGGCGTCGTGAGCCGCTACGTGCTGCATCAACCGCTCGTCTGGTCCGATGAACTGGCCGGCATTCTGTTCCTGTGGCTTGCCATGCTCGGCGCCGTGCTCGCGTTGCGGCGCGGCGAACATATGCGGATGACGGCGCTGGTCAGCCGCCTCTCGCCGCAACGGCGCGCGTTCGTCGATACGCTGGCGATCGCGGCCTCGATCGCGTTGCTCGCGCTGCTGATCGCGCCCGCGTACGACTATGCATCCGGCGAGGCGGCGATCGTCACGCCCGCCTTGCAGATCAGCAACGCGTGGCGCGCGCTCGCCTTGCCGATCGGCGCGGCGCTCATGCTGCTGGTCGGCCTGATGCGCCTCGCCCAGGTAAGCCGGTCGCGCGACGTCGTGATCGTGCTCGCGATGACGGCATTGCTTGCCGCCGTGGTGGTGTTCGCCGGGCCGTGGTTTCAGACGCTCGGCAAGACCAATCTGGTGATCTTTTTCGTCGGCGTGGTGGCGGTCGGGATTTTTTCCGGCGTGCCCATCGGCTTCTCGTTTGCGCTTGCCACGTTCGGTTATCTGGGCCTTTCCACCTTTACGCCGCTCGAAGTCGTGGTCGGCCGCATGGACGAGGGCATGTCGCATCTCGTGCTGCTGGCCGTGCCGCTCTTCGTCTTTCTCGGCTTGCTGATCGAGATGACCGGCATGGCGCGCGCAATGATCGAGTTCCTCGCGAGCCTCGTCGGTCATGTGCATGGCGGCCTGTCGTTCGTGCTGATCGGCGCGATGTATCTGGTGTCGGGCATTTCCGGTTCGAAAGTGGCGGACATGGCGGCGATCGCACCGGTGCTGTTTCCGGAAATGAAAAAGCGCGGCGCTTCCGAGGGCGATCTCGTCGCGCTGCTCGCCACCACAGGCGCACAAAGCGAGACCATTCCCCCGAGCATCGTGCTGATCACGATCGGTTCGGTAACGGGTCTGTCGATATCCGCGCTCTTCACTGCGGGCATGCTGCCGGGCGCGGTGCTCGCGCTGATTCTGTGCGTGGTGGTGTGGTGGCGCTATCGCAAGGAAGACCTGAGCGGCGCGCAGCGTTTCAGCAAGCGTCAGATCGGGCGGTTGTTCATCGTGTCGCTGCCCGCGCTGGCGTTGCCGTTCGTGATTCGCATGGCGGTGGTCGAAGGTGTGGCGACGGCGACGGAGGTGTCGACCATCGGCATTGCCTATTCGACGCTGATCGGCCTGCTGGTGTATCGCCGCTTCGAATGGCGGCGGCTTGGCCGCATGCTGGTGGATGCGGCGACGCTGTCGGGCGCGATTCTCTTCATCATCGGCTGTGCCACTGCGATGGCGTGGGCGCTCACGCAATCGGGCTTTTCGCAGGATCTCGCGCAACTCATGGGCTCGATGCCCGGCGGCGCATACGGTTTTCTCGCGGTGTCGATCGTCGTGTTCGTGATGCTCGGCAGCGTGCTCGAGGGAATTCCCGCGATCGTGCTGTTCGGGCCGCTGCTCTTTCCCATCGCGCGGCTCGCGGGCGTGCACGAAGTGCATTACGCGATCGTGGTGATTCTCTCGATGGGCGTGGGCCTCTTTTCGCCGCCGTTCGGCGTGGGCTACTACTCGGCCTGCGCGATCAGCAAGGTCAATCCGGACGCCGGCATTCGGCCGATTGTCGGCTATATGGGCGCGTTGCTCGTCGGCCTGATGCTGGTCGCCGCAATTCCCTGGATTTCGATCGGGTTTCTCTAAGCCGGTCTCTCAAGTTGATTAACAGGTTCGACCTTCGGGCGCTGCGTCCTCGCCGCGCCGGGGTGTCGCTCGTCTTTTCAAACCCGCAGCATCGGGAGAGTTTCATGAGTCGTTTCTTTGGCGAAATCCGGCAGGCAGGCTACGTGGTTCGGGATATCGAGGCCGCCATGGACTATTGGAGCCGCGTGCTCGGCGTGGGCCCATGGTTTTATAACGAACGCGTGCCGATTGAAAACTATACGTACCGTGGACAAACGTATGAGGTGCATAACTCGGTTGCGCTGGCGAACTCCGGACCGCTGCAGGTCGAACTGATCCAGACGCGTAACGACGCGCCCTCGATGTATCGCGACTTTCTCGCCGCCGGCCATACCGGTTTGCAACACAACGCGTACTGGACCACCTCGTTCGACGCGGATCTCGCGCGCCTGCAGGAGCAGGGCTTCAAAGTCGCGATGAGCGGCGAAGTGGGGCGCAACGGTCGCTTTGTCTACTTCGACACGGAGAATCATCCCGGAACGGTGATCGAGTTGTCCGAGATCGCCGGCCCCAAGGGCAAGCTCTTCGACATGATCTACGCGGCGTCGCGCGACTGGGACGGACGTGAGCCCGTGCGCCGCTTTCCCGATCTGGGCACGCTATGAGCGCGGCGCTGCAATCGCAGACCGTCTGCGACGACACGCTCGAGGCGGACTATCTGATCGAGACGCCGCTCGACCCCGCGCGCGTTGCCGACGTCATGGCCGGCGAGCAGTCGAGCGGCACGTTCGTGCGCGTCGCCAACGAATCCGATGCGCTGCGGGCACGCAGCCGCGCGAGCGTGCTGCGTGTCGAAGCGCTGGAGGCGGCGGCACGGCCCAGCTTGCCGAACGCATGGCTCGAGCGTCAAGGCACGCCGGGGCCGTGGCGGCGCGCGCGCGTCACGCTGTCGTTTCCGCTCGCCAATATCGACGCGAATCTGCCCACGCTGGCCGCGACCGTCGCGGGCAATCTGTACGATCTCGGCGAAGTGACCGGCATGCGGCTTCTGTCGCTGCGCTTGCCGGCTTCGTACCGTGCGCGTTTTGCATTGCCCCGGCATGGCGTGGCGGGGACGCGCGCGCTGACGGAAGTCAGCGACAGGCCGCTGATCGGCACCATCATCAAGCCGAACGTCGGCTTGAGCGCGGCGGAAACGGCGGCGCTGGTGCGCGACCTGTGCGAAGCCGGCGTCGATTTCATCAAGGACGACGAGGTGTGCGCGAACCCCGCGCATGCGCCGCTTGCCGAGCGCGTGCGGGCGGTGATGTCCGAAGTGCGCGGCTATCGTGAACGCAGCGGCCGGCCCGTGATGGTCGCGTTCAATATCACCGACGAGCTCGACGCCATGCGCCGTCACGCGGAACTGGTCGAACGCGAAGGCGGCAGTTGTGTGATGGCGAGCATCAACTGGTGCGGCTTTTCCGCGATCCAGTCGCTGCGCCGCGCGACGCCGCTGGTGCTTCACGCGCACCGCAACGGCTACGGCATGATGTCACGCGACCCGGCGCTCGGCATGTCGTTCCAGGCGTATCAAACGTTGTGGCGTTTGAGCGGCGTCGATCATATGCACGTGCACGGTCTCGCCGGCAAATTCGCCCAGAGCGACGCCGAGGTGATCGAGTCGGCGCGCGATTGCGCGACCCCGCTCGCGCCCGGCTGCGACGATGTCGTACTGCCCGCGTTTTCGTCAGGGCAGTGCGCCGGCACCGTGCAAGCGACCTTCGACGCGGTGCGCTCGACCGACTTGCTGTTCATGTCGGGCGGCGGCATTCTCGCGCATCCGGACGGCCCCGCCGCGGGCGTCACGAGCGTGCGCCAGGCGTGGGCGGCCGTGCAGGCCGGCACGCCGCTGCCGGTGTACGCCGAGCACATGCCGGAGTTGCGGCGCGCGTTGGCGTTTTTCGGCAGCCGCACGTGAACACCGCACACGGGACCGAACACACGATGAACGGCGTGCGCGGAATGAACGGCCACGGGCCGGCTTACGCGTTCTACGGCGATGACTTCACCGGCGCAACCGACACGCTGGCCCATCTCGCTCGCGCGGGTTTGCGCACCATGCTGTTCTTTTCCCCGCCGGATGCCGCGCGTCTCGCCATGCTCGGCCGGCTCGATGCGATCGGCGTGGCGGGCGCCGCGCGGACCATGGCGCCCGCCGCGCAGCGGCAGGAACTTCAGCAGGCCGGCGCCGCTTTTGCCGCACTCGGTGTGCAGGTGATGCACTATAAGGTGTGCTCGACGTTCGATAGCGCGCCGGAAACCGGCAGCATCGGCGTGGCGCTTCGCACCTTGCGCGAGTACTGTGCGAACGAACTCGTCGCGGTGATCGGCGGTCAGCCGAATTTGCGGCGCTATTGCGTGTTCGGCGAACTGTTCGCGGCAGCCGGCGCGGACGATAGCGCGCAGTCGATCTATCGCATCGACCGCCATCCGACCATGAGCCGCCATCCCGTCACGCCGATGAACGAAGCGGACTTGTGTGTGCATCTGCGGCGCCAGGGGCTGGACAATGTGCAATCGATCGACTGGCGCTGCTATGCCGCCGGTGAGTCAGCGCTTGAAGCACAAGTGCGGCGCCGGCTCGATTCGAAACCCGACGCGTTGCTGTTCGACGTCCTCGACGATTCGCATCTGCAAGCGATTGGCCGCGTGATCGCGCGCCACGCCGCAGCGTCGGCGCCGTTGCTTGCGGTAGGTGCGAGCAGCGTCGCGCAGGCTTACGCACTGGCGCGCAAGCGTACTGCCGAATGCGCCGCTGCTGAGCGCGCCACGCCACCGCTGGCGCGTGCGCGCGGCCCCGTGTTCGTGTTGGCGGGCAGCCTCTCTCCATTGACCGAGGTGCAGATCGGCGCGGCGCAGTCCTATCTGCGCGTGGAACTGGATCCGTTGCAAATGACCGGCGAGGCGGCGTCCGATTATCTGGCGACGCGTGTGGCGGCAATCGCCGGCCCCTTGCGCGACGGACGCAACGTACTCGCGTACACGACGCGCCGCCCGTCGGGCGAAGGCGGTGCGTTGCCCCGGCTCGCGCACGCCTGTGCGTCGCTGTTGCAACAGGTGCTCGGCGCCGTGCGCTTGCAGCGCATCGGCATTGCGGGTGGCGACACGTCGAGTCTTGCCGTGCGCGCGCTGGGCGCATGGGGCCTGTCGTATCTCGCGCCGCTATCGGCGGGCGTCACCGTGTGCCGGCTTCACGCCGATCGCGCGGAACTCGACGGCATGGAGATCATGCTTAAAGGCGGCCAGATGGGCGATACGGATCTCTTCGAACAACTGATCGCCGGCAACGGCTAGCCGTTGTCGCCGAAACCGGGGTAGAGCGTCATGCCGCCGTCGACGAACAACGTCGTGCCGATCTTCTGCCAATCTTCCAGCGTCATTTCGGCAAACGCGCTGTCTTTTTGCAAACCCGAGTTCGCGACCACGATGTCGACGCTTTCGAAGCGCGCACGGCATGCCGCGAACATCTTCTCGACCTGTAACGGATCGGAGACGTCGGCCTGAACCGCGAGCGCGGCGCCGCCTGCTTTCTCGATCTCGCCGGCAAGCTGTTGCGCCGCTTCGGCTTGCGAGTGATAGTTCACGACGACAACCGCGCCTGCGTCGGCGAGCGCCTTGGCGACACCGTAACCAATGCCCGAACTGCCGCCCGTGACTAGAGCGACCTGATTTGCGAGTAATCGCTTCTCCCGGCGTGACACAGCGGCAAGATGGGTCGAGCGTCGACATAGCAAGGCCGCCGGCTATCCGTGCAGCAAACTGCAGGGATAGCCGGCGGCCTGCGACCCAGCCTGGAAAATACGGATACTCCGAAATGCTGCGGCGGCGAAGACTATATGACGCCGACGATCAGCAACACGATCACCACGATCACGACAAGGCCGATACCGCCGGTCGGACCATAGCCCCACGAACGGCTATGCGGCCACGAGGGAAGCGCTCCGATCAGGAGAAGAATCAGCACGACTAGAAGAATAGTTCCCAACATATGAATGACCTCCGCCTGGTTGATAAGATCTGTCTTCACGACAGCCACGCAGGGCCCGGTGTGGGCGCTTCTGCGTACGGCAGTATCGATGTCATGGTTGAGCAAACCGCATGCCTAAGGCGAAGGGGCGAGCTGGAAATCGGCTAGCCCGGTTACTGCGCCGGATTGCGTGCAGCGCCGGGACGCGGCGCAACCAGATCCGCGACGAACGCGAGACTCAGCGCTATCGCTCCGCAAGTGAAGATCAACGTGTAATCGTTATGCGTATGCGAGAACAGGTACGAATAGCCGTAGCCACCCAGCGCCTGGAAGAGCGCGAAGGCGGTCGTCGCGCGGCTCCACGCTGCGCGCTGTTCGGTGTGATCGTGCGGCACGAGTTCGTGAATGCGTCCGAGCACGAGCGGCACGATGCCCGGTGTGAAAATGCCGAGAATCACGGTCGAGACAGCCAGCGCCGCCGGGCCGCCTGACAAGGCGAGCAGGCCGACGGCGCCGGCTTGCAGAACCAGTCCGACGCGATACGCGTTGCCGAAGCCGATGCGATCGGCAACGTTGCCGCAGATCACCGGGCCGACGATCGCAGCGAGGCCGTACAGGACCCAGTAGTCGGCGCCGATCGCAGCGCCGCGTCCCAAGCCACGGGCGACGTAGTCGACGAGCAGCACCATCGCCGGGACGAGGCCGAGGGCGTTCGCCGCGTATTGGGCGTACAGCACGCGCAGCGTCAAGCCTTGAACGCGCACCGCGTGATGCGCGCCGGCCGGCGCGAGCACCGCGGGCGGATTCGTTGCGGGCCAGCCGAACCAGCTCACGGCTGTGAGCGCCAGCGCCACGCCGCCCAGGCCGATCCACGTGGTCTGCAAGCCGAAGTGGAGCAACTTCGGAATCAACGTGCCGGATGCCGCGATGCCCAGGCCGAGTCCGAGAAAGATCATGCCGCTCACGAAGCCACGGCGCGGTGCCGGAATATGCGGAAGAATCGACGTGGCCACCAGCACCATGATCGCGCCGCCGGAAATGCCCGACAGCAAACGCCACGTAAAGAACCAGCTCACCGAAAGCGGATACGCGCAGGCGAAGAAGGCGGCTGTCACCACAACCATCAGGATGCGCAACGCGCTGCGGTTCGACAGCGCGGAGGCGAGCGGCCTGCCGATCAACGCGCCGACCAGATAGCCGGCGAAGTTCGCCGCGCCGAGCGTTACCGCTTGCGACGAGGTGAACCAGTGGGCCTGGATCAGTGAGGGAATCAACGGCGTGTAGGCGAAGCGGGCGAGTCCGATGGCGACGAGACTGCCGCACAGTCCGGCGAGTGTTGCGAAGAGCGCGCGGGCATCCAGTGAGACCGGACTGGCGGATGTTATGGGTGCAGCGGACATGACGGTTCCTTTACCGGTGCGCGCGCGAATGGCGGCGCTGCCGGATGTCGGTGGTGAAATCGATGTGAAGGGGCGCGCCCAGTCAGGCGCCGGGCTCAGACGTGCGGGTCTTGCGCCGGTAGAGCAGGCAAACCGAGCAGCAGCAAAGCGGGCGCAATCGCGCCGACCAGCAGCGCCGGTTGCGGATTGACCCGCGCGAGGACGCGAACGCCGATCAACGTGGCCAGCAGATGGGTGGCGGCGTCATCGGCGGAAACGACGGCGGTGATCTCGCCGCTCTCGCTCGCCGCGACCATGCGGCGGTAGAAGAACGCGCGGACTTCGGCGAATTCCGTGGCGACGATTTCACGAAATGCTTCGTCGTCCGATGAAGTTTCCAGCGCCGAATTGACCAGCATGCAGCCGCGCTTGCCGGGGTCGGCGAGCGTTCTCTCCAGAATCTCGTGGAAGAACAGGGTGACGCCTTGAGCCGGCGACACGGTGCGTTCCAGGCGGTTGATCCGCTCGCGCAACGTGTGCTCGAGGTAATGCTCCAGCGCGCGCAGATAAAGCGTGCGCTTGTCGCCGAACGCGTTGTAGAGGCTCGGCTGCGTCAGACCGGTGGATTTCACCAGGTCGCGCGTGGTGGTCGCCTCATAGCCTTTGGTCCAGAAGGCCGCGCTTGCGGCTTCCAGCACCTCGTGCTCGTCGAATTCGCGGGGTCTTGCCATGGTGTAGGTCCTTCCTGCATAGCTGACGACCGTTCTGTATCGGTCGATATAGAAAGCGATTATATATCGACCGATACAGAATGCAAGAAGAACATGGCGTGGCGCCAGGCAAGGCCTCTACAGCGCGCTGCGGCGCGATGGAAGGGCGTCTGCCGGGGATTGTCCGTCCGGCGTGAGTTCAGCGTCCTGATAGCTGATTCGCACGGGCGGCACGAACCACGCGAGACACAGTCCGATCAGCGCGGCGGCGCCGGCCACCAGAATGCCGATGTGAATCGACTGCACCAGTGCTTCGCGTGCGGACTTCATCATGGCGTCTCCCGCCTGGCCCGCGCTCACCAGACGATTGATCAGCGCGGCCTGTTCCGCGCGGTCCACCAGCAGTTCAGGACTGGCGAACGATTTGAACCACTGCGTCGCCTGATAGGAGTCGAGCGAGCGATGCACCCCGCGCGAATAGAGATGGCCGAGCAACGCGCCGGTCATCACGGTGCCGAGCATGCCGCCGAACGTCCTCAGCGATTGAAGCAGCGCGGTGGCCGCGCCGACGTGATCCCGCGCGACGATCTGCTGCGAACAGACCGTCAGGCTGGTTGCGACCAGACCGAGCCCGATGCCGCTGATACCCATGCACGACATCCACACCAGACGCGGCTCCGTGCCCCGCAAGACGACCACGCTGAGACAGGCGAGCGCGGACAGCGCAAAGCCGACATACATGATGCCGTTTGCGCGGTGGATTCGTGTGACGATGCGGTTGTTGACCACGCTGCCCACCGTCGTGCCGAGCAGCAGCGGCGTGATCAACATGCCCGAGTCATGCGCGGACATCGCGTAGCCGCCCTGAAACAGCAGCGGCACGTAAAACACCAGCGAAAAGAGCGCGAAACCGCCGAGCACCGACATCGCGAAGAGCGCGGAAAGTTTGCGGTCCATGAGCATGTCCACCGGCACGATCGGATAGCCGACGCGCCGCTCCCATAGCCAGAGAATGAGTCCGCAGGTTGCGCTCAGAATGGCCAGCACGATGGTCGTGGCGTCGAGGCCGCGCCTCGGAAGCAGTTCGATCAGCAGTTGCACCGCGCCGAATGTGACCGCGAGCACGAACGCGCCGAGCCAGTCGAGCCGAACCGGACCCTTGCGCCGCAGATGAAGGAGCGGCGGCAGAAAGCGCTGCACGAACAGCAGCGACACGAGTCCGACCGGCACATTGACGAAAAACACCAGCCGCCACCCGCCATATTGCGTCAACATGCCGCCGAGCGTCGGCCCGATCATGTTGGCGATGCCGAAGGCGGACGTGACGAACACCAGCCAGCGCAACCGCAGTTTCGGATTCGGGAACAGGTCGGCGACAGTGGCGAACACCGTGCCGATCAGAATGCCGCCGCCGATCCCTTGCAGGCCGCGCGCAACCACCAGCAGCAACATGCTGCCAGCGAGCCCGCACAGGACCGAAGCGCCGGTAAACAGAAGGATCGCGGCGATCAGAAACCGCTTGCGGCCGTACAGATCGCCCAGCCGCCCGAAGATGGGAATCGTGATGACGGAGGCCAGCATGTACGACGTGGCGACCCACGCGTACAGATCGAAGCCCTTCAGTTCGGCGACGATGCGCGGCAGTGCGGTGCCGACGATGGTTTGATCCAGCGCCACCAGCATCGCGACGAACGCGATGCCGAGCATCGCCAGCAGCGATTCGCGGAACGGCAGCAGTTGCCCGCTCGGAAGCGGCGCGGCGAGCCCGGTGCTCATGGCGTGCCTACTTGTTGCGAGCGGCCAGATGTTTGCCGAGGGCGGCGCCGAGTTCTTCGTCGGTCATGGCCGGGAAGATGCTCATGGTAAGCAGGTCGCCCCATTCGAGCGCCAGTGCTGAGATGCCGGGGGTGTCGTCCGCTTCGACGACCGCAAAGCCGTGCAATCCGCCGATGGCGTGCCAACGCCCCAGCAATTTGATCCCGTCCGGCGGTTGGCCGCCGGTCTTCATGAAGCGTTCGATGACGGAACTCTCGGCGGTCGGCAGACCGTTCCATTGGACGATGAATTTCATTGCGCGTCTCCAATCCGAATGGGCGATGCCGGCTCGTGGCGCGCTGCCATCGTCGCTGATGGTGGGCGGCGCGTCGTGGCTGCGGCGCGTCGCGATCACTGCTGCGCCAGCAAGCTGTCCGGATAGTACGTGCTATTGGCGGACGGCAATGAGAAACCACGTGGCGTCCTAAGCATCATAGGCGAGCGCGCGGCATGCGGCGTCGCCGCGTGCGGACATTCACCAGGCTAAATGAAAAAGCCCTTTCATGGCGAAGCAGCGAAGAGGAATGTTCCCGGGCGCCGGTATCTCCGGCGTTGTTAGTGACAGGCTGACGACGCTCCGCCCGAAATGAAATGAGCGGCTGGCCGGTGGAAAGCACCGGCTGCCGCTCGGGTATATCGTGAAATGTGCTGAGGTCTCTTCGCACTATCAGTATAGGAAATCTGCTCGTGGCTCGCCGGCCGGCGATGGCCTGCCGGCGGTAGCGAGGCCCCCCGGGCCTCGCTACCGCGAGCGCTCAGACGTTGGCGTAGTTGGCGCCCCACAGCGACGGGCTGACGTTCAGGTGCAGCGGCACGAAGCCCGCGCCGATCACGCCGACGTTGTTCAGCGCCGCCACATTGACGTACTGCAACTGGTTGAGGTTCTGGTTCACCGAGACGTTGACGTTGGCAATGCCGCCAAGGCCGGCGACCGAGGGCAGGCCGGGTACGCTGCTGCCGGTGCCGCCGGCCACCGCCGACATGGCGCGGCGGTCGAGCTCGCGGGTGCCGGACAGATCGCGAATCATGAGGGATGACATGGTGCTTCTCCAAAGGTGCGCGCGGGACGCGGGTAATCGGCGGGCGGCAAAGCGCGCCGGGAAGCCGGGCGCCTTGCCGCGTCACGAATTACACGTGGATGTTGTTGCTCGTGGTGACGTAGGGGTTGACCGTCGAGTGGATGCCGGAGGCGAACGCGACGTTGTTGCCGTTGGCGCTCTGGAGATTCAGTTCGTTGTTGATCAGCTGGGTGGCATCGACTTTCTTGCTGTTGTTCGGGGCGTAGACGGGGCTGAAGTTGAAGTACGAGGTGGACGGATAGTAGCCGGTGCCGCCGCGCACGGCGCTCATGGCCTTGCTGTCGAGTTGTTCGGTGATGGACAGGTCTTTGATGGTCAGCGTGTTCATGGTGAAACTCCTGGAGGTAAGGGTCACTGGCTTGGGGTGGATTGCGAGCAACTTGTCTGCTCGAGTGTCACTAATGCACGGGCTGTGCCAGTTTTATTCAAGGTTCCTAAGAAAGTGGGAGAAGGCTTGCCGAATAAGGCTTTCGCGCCGCCGTGCCGGATGGGCGAAGACGTGCTGCCGTGCCTGCGGGATGCGAGGCTGACGGCGCGCGCCCGACAAACCGCGTTACGCTGTTGGATAGCGCACGACACTGACACCGTTGAATCGCGCTGCATTGACGTGCGCGTGTTCAGACTTCGAGGATGCGAAGCCGGTGGAAGATGTCGAACGGAGGGCAGACGGAGCGTGCGAGATTCGCGGCAAGGCGACTGGATGCCTTGCAATCCTGCTGTCGCACTGTTGTCAGCACGGATCGCTTAACCGTGATCGTCCGATGCAATCGCGGACCAGATGACTTCGCGTGAGGAGATCATCGGCTTTGACGGTTTCGACGAGCGGCCGTCTAATGAACGTCGTTCAACGTCGGAGAACCGAAGCGTGAGCGTCGAGGCGACGCTGCTTGAAAGGGGTTGCATGAAAGGACGGGGCGCATTAATGAACGACAGGGCCGGACATTCACCAGATCAAATGAACAGGCCCCCTTCACGGCGAAGACGCGCAAGGGGCCCGTTTCCAATTGCGGACATCTCGCGCGTCCTACAGGTAGGTCCCGCCAATGCGTCCTTCGAAGATGGCGGTGTTGATCTCAAAGTCGTCGACATGGCCTAACCCGCCGCGGTCCACGGTGACGACGACGGAACGGCCGCCGCGCAGCGCCTTCATCTGCTCGGCGGTGAGCGTCATGTCGTCATGTGCATGTTCCGCGGAGCGCGGCAGGTCCTTGAGGATGAGTGTGGATTTCATGGCGTTACTCCTGAAGTTGGATGGGCGAGCACAGTGCGGTGCTCAAGCCATGTTCTGCAAGGGCTATGCCAAATTGCGCGCGATGCGCGAGGAAACCGTATGCGAGCCGGCAACGCAAGGCCTGCAAGGGAGAGGCGTCATGCGCTTATCCGCCATGAGGCCCGGTGAAGGTGAGGCGGGATCGAAGTGTTCGGTGAGCGCCGACCAACCGCGTGCGGGTTGTCGGCTAACGGCGCTCCCCTCGCGACACAAGCAAACGGCATGCGTGTGTGACGCGTGCCGCTGCTGTGAACCTGCAGCGCCGCGGGCGGCCGCGCTACGGTTTGCGCTGCATGGCCGCCCGGGCAATGGTCTGGTGCGCTGCGGGAAATCCGGGCGGATATTCGACAACACGTGCCGAAACCGGCACCAGCGGCACGGCCACATTCAGCCGTGCGCCAATCCTGGCGCCGCCGACAATGGCCGCCATTGCCTGGCGGTCGAGTTCGATGCTGTCGGAGAGGTCCCTGATGATGAGATTCGCCATGGTGGCTCCAGGAAAGAAGTCGAGCGGCTGGCCGGTGGAAAGCACCGGCTGTCGCTCGGGTATATCGTGAAATGTGCTGAGGTCTCCTCGCACTATCAGTATAGGAAATCTGCTCGTGGCTCGCCGGCCGGCGATGGCCTGCCGGCGGTAGCGAGGCCCCCCGGGCCTCGCTACCGCGAGCGCTCAGACGTTGGCGTAGTTGGCGCCCCACAGCGACGGGCTGACGTTCAGGTGCAGCGGCACGAAGCCCGCGCCGATCACGCCGACGTTGTTCAGCGCCGCCACATTGACGTACTGCAACTGGTTGAGGTTCTGGTTCACCGAGACGTTGACGTTGGCAATGCCGCCAAGGCCGGCGACCGAGGGCAGGCCGGGTACGCTGCTGCCGGTGCCGCCGGCCACCGCCGACATGGCGCGGCGGTCGAGCTCGCGGGTGCCGGACAGATCGCGAATCATGAGGGATGACATGGTGCTTCTCCAAAGGTGCGCGCGGGACGCGGGTAATCGGCGGGCGGCAAAGCGCGCCGGGAAGCCGGGCGCCTTGCCGCGTCACGAATTACACGTGGATGTTGTTGCTCGTGGTGACGTAGGGGTTGACCGTCGAGTGGATGCCGGAGGCGAACGCGACGTTGTTGCCGTTGGCGCTCTGGAGATTCAGTTCGTTGTTGATCAGCTGGGTGGCATCGACTTTCTTGCTGTTGTTCGGGGCGTAGACGGGGCTGAAGTTGAAGTACGAGGTGGACGGATAGTAGCCGGTGCCGCCGCGCACGGCGCTCATGGCCTTGCTGTCGAGTTGTTCGGTGATGGACAGGTCTTTGATGGTCAGCGTGTTCATGGTGAAACTCCTGGAGGTAAGGGTCACTGGCTTGGGGTGGATTGCGAGCAACTTGTCTGCTCGAGTGTCACTAATGCACGGGCTGTGCCAGTTTTATTCAAGGTTCCTAAGAAAGTGGGAGAAGGCTTGCCGAATAAGGCTTTCGCGCCGCCGTGCCGGATGGGCGAAGACGTGCTGCCGTGCCTGCGGGATGCGAGGCTGACGGCGCGCGCCCGACAAACCGCGTTACGCTGTTGGATAGCGCACGACACACGCCCGCCTCGCAGGCAGCGGGCCAATCCTGGTTTGCGAAAGCACGGGCCTGGAGCTAGTATCGAAGCGGCACATGTAACCGGTTACGACAGGTTTTCTATCGGCCCGAGAGTCTCGGATCGCGTGCGATCCGGCCCAACGGCAGCGGCGGTGCTTCGCACAAATGGCTAGCCTTGCGCGTGTGATTCACGACTTTCAGAACGGCGAGCTGTCCCGTGACGAGTTCGTGGCCCAACTCGACAGCACGTTGACGACCGAAGGACTCGGTCCCACGCAGCTGCTGGATATGCTCGGCGCGGCACATCGCAAAGCGCCGCTCCCCGACGATCTCTATGTGGAAGTGCGGCGGCGCATCGAACAGTTGCGCGTTTCGAACGTGGCGGCCGGCGGCGACGAGACCGGCATCCAGACCACGGTCGAGCTTCCGTCGGTGCGCTCGGCCAGCGCGGGCAGCGGGAACCATTCGAGCAGTGCGTCCAACGCGACGAGCACCGGCGGCGCGGCCGGACACGATCAGATCAAGGGCACGGGCGACACGCTGAATAACCGTTTCGTGCTCGAGGAATGCCTGGGCGTCGGCGGCATGGGCACGGTGTACAAGGCGCTCGACCTGCGCAAGCTCGAGGCTTCGGATCGCAAGCCGTATCTCGCGATCAAGGTGCTCAACGTCCAGTTCCGCGGCAACCCGAATTCGCTCGTCGCGTTGCAGCGCGAGGCGCGCAAGGCGCAGGTGCTCGCGCATCGCAACATCATCACGGTGTACGACTTCGACCGCGACGGGCCGATCGTCTACCTGACGATGGAGTACCTGTCCGGCAAACCGCTCAGCCAGTTGCTGCGCACGCCGGGCTACCAGGGCATGCCGGTGCGCGCGGCGCTGCCGATCGTGCGCGGCATGAGCAGCGCGCTCGCCTACGCGCACGAGCGCGGCTTCGTGCATTGCGACTTCAAACCCGCCAACGTGTTTCTCACGACGAATGCCGAAGTGAAAGTCATCGACTTCGGCATCGCCCGTGTGTTCCAGCGTCCGGAAGAGGAGAGCGACGCAACCGTTTTCGATCCCGGCAGCCTCGGCGCATTGACGCCCGCATATGCCAGCCCGGAAATGATCGAGCACCGCGAGCCGGATCCACGCGACGATATCTACGCACTCGGCTGCATCACGTATGAGTTGCTGACCGGCCACCATCCGTTCGACCGCTTGTCGGCGACGCAAGCCCGCAATGCCGATTTCAAGCCGCAGCGGCCGCCCAATCTCGACGCGAGACAGTGGCGCGCGTTGCGCTCGGCGCTATCGTTCGATCGCAATACGCGCATGCCGAGCGTGGAGCGCTTCATCGCGGAGTTTGATAACGAAGCGCGCGCGGAGAAGTCGGGCACGTTGGCGAAGGTGGGACTCGCGAGTTTCGCGGTGGTGTGCGCGGCCGCGGTCGGCGTGTACGCGTTCCGCTCGGCGCCGAACCGGCAGAACGGGGCACAGACGCAGGCGGGCGCGTCGCAGGCCCTGGCGGAGCAGGCGGCTTCGTCGGCTTCGGGGGAAACCGTGTCGGGCCCGGTTGTCGCGCCCGCGCCGTCACCGCCGGCAAGTCCGGTCGCTGCGGCGCCCGCCACGCCACCGCCGGCAAGTCCGGTCGCGGCCGTGCCCGTCACGCCGTCGGTGTCGCCGCCCGCGCCGAAGCCGGCGCTGACTCTCGCCGCCGTCACATCCGCGCTGACGCAAGTGCCCTGTTCAGCACTGTCGGCCTCTGTACAGGACCACTCGCTGACGGTGCGGGGCTATGTTTCGCAACGCTACGGCACGCCGCATTTGAAGGACACGCTGGCGGCCCTGCCGGGCGTCGATACGCTGACGCTTGCCGTCGACCCGCTCGCCGACGATAAGTGCGACACCGTCAAAGCGCTCGCGTCCTACTGGGTGGCCAATATGCAAGCCGGCCATGTTGCCGCCTTGCACGTGCGGCCGCCAGGCGGTCAGTTGAGCGACGGCGACCCGTTGGTCGTCGACGTCACCACGCCGGGCTACGACTCGTATGTGAACCTCGACTACTACCAGCTCGACGGCAGCGTCGTGCACATGGTGCCGAGCCCGCGCGCAAAGGACAATCAGGCGCCGCCGCACTATGCCGCGACGATCGGCGGCGCCGGCGACTGGATCATTTCAAAGCCGTTCGGATCGGAGATGGTGGTGCTGCTGATTACGCCAGCACCGCTATTTGACAAGCCGCGTCCCGAAAGCGAATCGCGCGCCGATTACCTGCACGCACTCGACGCGCGGCTCGCGCAGATCGGCGGCAAATATGGGCGCGACCACATCGTCGCCGATTTCGCGCCGATTACGACGAAGCCGCGCTCGCCCTGAGCGCGAAGTGTGAGCGCGGCCTGCGGGCCGGTTGTGAACCGGCCGCGGCCCCACAAGTCACTTGAGATCTTTGACGACCCGGAAGCCGTCCTGCGACTGGCGCACACCCGAGCTGTATTTGAAGCGTGTCGCGCTGAGCATATAGCCGCCGCCTTCACGCCACGAACCGCCGCGAATCACGCGCATGTCGCAGCCGGGGGTCTCCCATGCGTGGCCATCGGCCGGCGCGCCCTGGTAGGAGTTGTGCCAGCAGTCGGCGGTCCATTCCCAGACACTGCCGTTCATGTCGTACAGGCCGAGCGGATTCGGTGCGAACGAGCCTGCGGTCTCGGGTCCTTCCTTGTGCCACGGGTCGCCGCAGTCCTTGCAATTGGCGTTGCCCTTGCGCATCTGCTCGCCCCACCAGTAGGCGGTCGTGGTGCCGCCGCGATCGGCGTATTCCCACTCCGCTTCGGTGGGCAAGCGGTACGGTTTGCCGGTGCTCTTGCTCAACCATTTCACGTATTGCTGCGCGTCGTCCCAACTGAGGTCGCGCGCGGGAGCCGCTTTGTTGGTATTGCTTTCGGGCGTGAGCTTCTGACACGCATTGGCGGCAACGCAGGCGTTCCATTGTTCGACCGTCACCTCGTACTTGCCGATCGCGAACGGCGCGCCGATGCTCACGTGATGAACCGGCTTTTCGGAAGGATCGTCGGTGCTGCTGCCCATCGAGAACGAACCAGCGGGCACGGCGATCATGATCGGACAGGTGGCGCAATCGCGGCTTTCGCCGGCAACCGGCGCGTGCGTGACGGGCTTTTGCGCGACCGCGGCGGCGGGGGGCGTGGCCGGCGGGGCGGCGCTGGCGGTGGGCTTGGGCGCTGGCGCGGTGGGCGGCGGCGTTGGCCGCGCGGTTTGCGGAGCCGGTGTTTGATGAGCCGGTGTTACCGAGGACGCAGCGGGCGTGGGCACGGACGGCGCAGTCGACGCGCCCGCCGCGCGCAAACGGTCGATGCGCGCATGAGCGAGCGTGGCGAAGCGGCCGTTCGGATAGGCCTTCAGATACGCCTCATAGTCGGCCGGGTAGTTGCTGTCCTTGATCGAATCCCAGAAGGTGATTTCGTATTGCTCGCTGCTGTCTTTGGGCAGAATGCCTCGGCTGTGCAGTGTGACCACGGGATTGTCCCAGGCAGCGGACGCAGCGTCGGCCATGAAGAAGGATTGAGGAAGCGACGCAGCAAGCCACGGCGCTTGCTCGCCGCCAGTCGCGTCGCGAACCTGCGCCGCGACGCGCTGCAAAAGGTTCGCCAGGGGCTGTGACGCAGCGCTGTCGAGGGCGTGCAGCCATGCATTCGTATAGACGCCATGACGCGCGCCGTCTGCTGCGAAGCCGCCGGGTGCGGTCGCGTAGGCCACTACCGTGTGGTCCGGAAGCGCTGATGCATCGCCCGTCACGTCTGCCGAGAACGGATTGTTCAGACACGTATCGAGGATCACGAGGTTGAATTTGCCGTCACGCGGCGCGCGCATTGCCTGCAACACGGTATTCAGCTCGATGGCGTTGCTGAAGACCGCGGCCGGCAAGCGAGCATCCAGTCCGGCGGGAATGAGCATTGTTTGCGCGCCGATCCGCATGCCGTGTCCCGCGAAATAAAAGAGACCGACGCCGCCTGCCCGCAAGCGTTCATGAAATTCGCCGATGGCCTGCCGCATTTGCTGCGGCGTCGCATTCGTGCGCATGACGACATCGAAGCCGAGTGCCTTCAGCCTGTCGCGCATGGCCTCGGCATCGCGTGGGGCGTTCTTCCGCAGCGCGTCCGCTTGCGCATCATTGCGATCAGCACGATCAGCACGATCAGCACGATCAGCACCGTAAGCGCCGTTGCCGATCACCAGCGCAATTCGCGGAGACGGCGGCTTGCCCCATGGCGGCGCGAACGGCGTGAGCGGCCATTGCGCCATGGGCGCCGCACTCGCGTTCGCCTGGGCGCCCTCACGTTGCGGCGCCGCAAAGGCATTGCCCCAATGCGCCTGCATCGCCCCGGCCATGCACACCAGCATGAATATTCGCCACATCTTCACATCCTGTTTGTTCCGGACAGAACATAGGCAATCGGGCACCGCGCCACTCGCAGCCGTTGCTGGAGTCAGTCGCGCGAAACATCGACGCCGCTATCGACCATCCATCTGCAACCTCTTAATAACGATAGCACGCGCTTTGCGCGCCACAACCGTCCACTTGCCCCGAACGCGTTATACGGTTAACGAGTGTGGCGTATCTTTTTGGCAAGTTACGTCCTAAGCTAATTCACAAAGTAAGGCGGCACGGTCGTTATATACAGGGTGGCCGTCAAACCGTGCGCGCGCCCGCGATATCCAGCCGGACGCCCGGCCTGCCTCGCGCAGCCGGGGTGGCCATGACCGCTCTTCGGGAGAGTGCGCTATGCGAAGAACCGTTACCCCCGTTGTTCTCGACGTGCGTCACGAATCGAATCCTCATCGCGAGGCGCGGCGTAAGGCGTTGCGTGCAACGCTCGTTCTCATGTTCGGCGGTATGGTGCCGGGCGCATTTGCGCTCGCCGAGCCGACGGCCTCGCCGCCGGGCGCGGAGGAGTACATCATCTGGCCGCCGGATGGCGCGGTGATTCACGGCGGCAAGTTGTGGGTGCGCATGGGCCTGCGGAACATGGGCGTGTGCCCGAAAGGCGTTGTGTTCCCGAACACCGGCCATCACCATCTGCTGATCGATACCGATCTGCCGCCGCTCGATCAGGAAATCCCATCGGATCGCAATCACCTGCACTTCGGTGCGGGTGAAACGGACGCGCGTATCGAGTTGCCGCCGGGCAAACACACACTGCAACTCATTCTCGGCGATCACAACCACGTGCCGCACGTGCCGCCCGTGTATTCGAAGAAGATCACCATCACCGTGCTAAAAGACTAGCGCGATCCGTTCGCTCGAAGCGGATCCGTCAGGACGGAGAGACCTCCATGTACAAGATCATCGCGGTCGCGGCGCTCGCCATGTCGGCGGTATTGGCTTCGCCGAATGTCGTCATTGCGGGTACGACGCCGGCACCGGCGGGCGCCCATGCCTATATCGGCTATCCCAACGACGGCCAGGTCGTACCGGCCAACAAGCCGTTCAAGGTGTGGTTCGGCCTTCGGTATATGGGCGTGGCGCCCAAAGGCGTCAAGTATCCGAATACCGGCCACCACCATCTGCTGATCGACACGGATCTGCCGCCGATGGATCAGGAGATTCCGTCGGACCGTAACCACCTGCATTTCGGCGCGGGCGAAACGGAGACGACGATTCAACTTCCGCCGGGCAAGCACACGTTGCAGTTGCTGATGGGCGACGACATGCATGTCCCGCACAATCCACCCGTGTACTCGAAGAAGATCACCGTCATTGCTCGATGACGCCGTGCGCGGCGTGACACCCGAACTGCCTGGTGTGACGCCGCAACCAACAGCTTCACGCGGATTGTTGGCCGCGATCCACCATCTTCCCCGCGCCGGCTCATTGCTCTTTGCCGGGGCGTTCTCCCGGGCCACCCCGCAACCCTTTATCTACAGCGCTTCGGCAAATTTCTTAGGAGAGGAAAGCAAGACTGGCACAGCCCATGCATTAGTGACACTCGAGCAGACAAGTTGCTCGAACCCAACCGCAAACTGTGCAGTATTCCCTTCCAGGAGATTTACCATGAACACGCTGACCATCAAAGACCTGTCCATCACCGAACAACTCGACAGCAAGGCCATGAGCGCCGTGCGCGGCGGCACCGGCTACTATCCGTCCTCGTCGTACTTCAACTTCATGCCGATGTACGCGCCGAACAACAGCAAGACGGTCAACGCCACCCAACTGATCAACACGCAGCTGGACATCCAGAACGCCAACGGCAACAACGCAGCGTTCGTCTCCGGCATCTCGACCACGATCGATCCGCACGTGAGCGCAAGCAACAACATCAACCTGCATTAAACGATGCAGGCCGCCGCGGGGGTCCGATGGCCTCCGCGGGCGCCTACCGGCCGCTCCTCAAAAAGAATTCGCAACCAATCGTTCTTTCCACGCCATCCCCGCGTCACCGCCCGATTCCCGCGCCGACATTCTTGCCTCGCTTCGATGGTGAAGCCGCGCAGGAGATGCTTTACTTAAAGGGCGCGTTCTCCTCGTGCAATGAAGTGGGCGTCATCGGAGACCATTGTGTCAGCGTTGCTTTCATCAGCTCGTCAGCGCTTTTATCGCAGGACACTGGCGCTGCGTTGCGTTTGCGCGGCAACGGTTTGCGCGCTATCGCTGACGGCCTGCGTCGATACGAGCATGCCCGATTACAAGCGTCCCGACACGCCCGCCAAGGCGTCGTGGTCGGATCAGAAGGGCTCGCCCGTCTCGGCTGCGGCGACGATCGAACCCGACTGGTGGAAAGGCTTCCATGATCCCTATCTCGACACGCTGATCGCGAAGGCGATTGCCGGCAACTTCGATATCAAGGTGCTGGCCGCGCGCATCGACGTGGCCGGCACGCAGATCGGCGAAGCCAAGGCAGGCGCCCTGCCGACCATGGACCTCGGCGCCGGCGCCGATTTCGAAAAGACCACCCACCAAACGTTCTCCAAGCAATACAACCTGGCGGCGCAGGTGAACTGGGACATCGATATCTGGGGCAAAGTCGAAAAAGGCGTGCAGGCGCAAAAGGCGGAATTCCACGCCAGCGAAGCGGACTGGCGAGCCGGCTATCTGGAACTGGTGTCGAACGTGTCCAGCACGTACTTCCAGATTCTGCAATTCGACGATCAGATCGAACAGCAACAGAAAACCCTCGAAACGAACCGGCAGATTCTCGCGATTTACGACGGCCAGCGCCGCAACGGCCTCGTGCCGCAAACCCAGGTGTTGCGCCAGCAGGCCGAGATCAACCGCCTGACCAATCAGTTGCTCGATCTGCGCCGTTCGCGCGCGCTTGCCAACAACGCGCTCTGCACGTTGCTTGGCGTGCCGGCGGGCGAGTTTCAGATGCCCAAGGGACATTTGCAGCAGCGCGTGCAACTGCCCGCCGTGCCTGACGGCCTGCCCGCACAACTGCTCGCGCGGCGTCCCGACGTGGTGGCCGCGGAGTTCAGAGTGCTGGAAGCGTACGACCTCGTCGGCCAGGCAAAACTCGCGCAACTGCCGACCATCAGCCTGACCGCGCACGGCGGCACCGCCAGTTTTGCGCTGACCGATCTGCTGAAATCGTTCACGTACGGCTTCATGCCCAGCATCAACATTCCGCTGCTCGATCCCGGCGTGCGGGCGCACGTGAAAGTCACGCAGGCGCAATCGACGGTTGCCGAGCAGCAGTATCGCGTGGCGGTGATGGCCGCGTTCGAAGAAGTGGAAAACGCGTTGGTCAATGTGAATTCGCACAAGGAACAGCGGGTGGAACTGCAGCAGGAAGTGGCGCGGCTGCAAATCGTGGCGGATCAGATCCAGTCGCAACTGCGCCTCGGCGTGGTGTCGCAACTGGAGGTTTTCGAAACCGAGCGAACCTTGCTGGAGGCGCAGCAGGCATTGCTCGCCAACCATCAGCAGATTCTGTCCGACACGGTGCTGCTTTATAAAGCGCTGGGCGGGGGCTGGCCGAGCGTCGACGTACAGACAGAAGTAAAGGAACACTGAGCTAAACCGCAATGTGGCGCGCAACAGGGGGTATTTCGGCTGTATCTGATGCACTCGTTGCCTTCATAACCGACGATCGGAAAATTGACACCCGCCATGTGTGACTTACAATCTTTAAGGGGCCGGCCCATGCACGGCTCACTCGAACAATATCTTTTCGCCGTAGTCCTTCGTCCCGTTTCCGCTGCGCTCTCGCCGCCGCGGGTAAACGCTTAGTGATCCAGATAAAATGGCCGCCGGCGAAGCTCCGATTGCTGAGATGCGCGCGACTGAAGACGCCGCGTTCGACGTGGTGTTGTCGCCGGCTGCGTCCGCGCAACGTCCCGCGCTGGATGCGATCCGGATCGTCGACAACCTCTTTGCAATCGGGCGCAGCGAGGCGCCGTTTACCGACTATCCGGCGCAACGGATTGCGCGCCTGTCCCGCCGCCATGCGCGGATTTTCACGGAACATGGCGCGGTCTACGTGGCCGACCTCGGCAGCAAGAACGGCACGACGGTGAACGGCGTCGCGGTGCGGCAAACACCGGCGCGTCTGCGTGCCGGCGACGAACTGTGCTTCGGTGGCGAGCTGTGCTACCGGGTGGGCATCGAGCCTCGCGCGCGTATCGTGGCGGCCGCCAGTTCGTCCGCCGCGCCGGGATTGCTGCTGGTGCCGCAGCGCGACGACCTCGGCCTGCAACCCATCGAGGTGCAGGCCTTTCCGTTTCTCGTCAGCAAAACGGACGAGGTGTTTTCGCGCTACAAGGACCGCTACCCGCACCAGGTCAACTACATTTCGCGGCGTCACGCTCACATCTTTCTGAAGGGCGGCGAACTGTATGTCGAAGATCTCGGCAGCACCAACGGGACATTCGTCGGCGGAAAGCGGCTGGACGAATCCGCGCTGCCGCTCGTAGAGGGAGACCTCGTTGCATTTGGCGGAGATCACTTCGTCTACAGGGTGACGCTGCAGAACCCCCCTGAAGTCGAGCCCACCGTGACCCAGCTATGCCTCAATCCGGCCGCCGCCGAAGCCGCCGATCAGGACAAAACCACGTTCGTCGGCGCCGCGCATTCCTTCCTCGATATCTTTTGCGTCGACCCTGGTGTGCAACGGGAAGACGAAGTCAACGAGGCCGCGCAGCCCACGTCCGCGCATGCGAAACGCGACACGCCGACGGGCATGGAGAAAGGCGCGAACGGAACGAACGGTGCGCATGGCGCCGCCCATGCCGGCGCGGGCAAGCGCAAACCGCAACGTTGGCGCTTGCTCGCTGGCGAACTCGGTAACGCCTTTGCAATCGGCGATCGCACGAGCGTGCGGCGTATCGCGATCTGGGGCGGCGTGGGCGTGGCGGCGCTGGTGGCAATCGCGTCGACACTTTATATGCGCGGTTCGTCGGAGCGCGAGTTGAAGAACCTGCTCGCCAACGGCGATTACAGCAGCGCGGTTACCACGGCAAAGGGCTACCTGGCGAGCCATCCCACGGACACGAAAGTCAGCGCGCTCGCGAGCGAAGCGCTGTTGAAGGCGAAAGTCCCCAACTGGCTGAATGCGCTGGAAAAGGCGCAGTTCGATCAGGCCGACGCGTTGCTCACCGAAATGAAATCGTTGAGTGCAAACAACGCGGATGCCGCGTCATTGATCGGCGAATTACAGTGGGTGGGCGATCTGGAGCGCTTCGTGGCGGGACGCGGCGGCGTGGAGGCGCCGATTCGAATGTACACGGACGAGGGCACGATCGGCAATTTGCTGCGACGCTGGGAAGACGACGCCAAGAGCCACCAGCGCGCGCTCGACCGGATCGCGTCCTACGTCCCCGTGTTCGCCGACCCCTATGCCCTGGCGCTGAGCCATCTGCGCAAGCTGGAAAGCGACGACTCGGTGTATCTCGCCGCCATCGACCGTCTGAATGGGACGATTCGCACCGAGCTGGCGCGCGACAAGCCCGATGCGCTGCCTCCGGTACTCGACGATTACGCGCAGCGCTATCCGCGTCTCGCGGGCATCGACCGGGTGCGCCAGGATCTACGCCAATATACCGACTTGCTGAACGCCGCGCTGGGCCGGCAACTAGCGCCATTGCTCGCGATGCTGAAAACGGCCCATTTCAGCACGCCGCCGTTTCAGGCGCAGTTTCAACAACTGGCGGCCAGCCGTTTGCCGTCACCCGACGTCATTGCGCGCCATGACGCGGTGGCGGAGGCATGGCAGCGCGGCGATGCACAACAGGCGCTGGCCGGTTTGCAGGCCATGCCCGCCGGGCCGTGGTCCGATGTGCTCGCGGCGGAACTGGCGCACAAGAAGGCCTTGCTCGATCAGTACGCGCAATTGCAGAAGACGCGCGGCGATAAAGACTACGACCAACGCCTGCTGTCGTTCTACGCGAGCCTCGTCCCGGCAACGGACGGTTGGTTCCTGCAATCGATTCAGAAAGACGTCGCCGCCTTGCACGACAAAGCGCTGGCGCGTGCCCAAGACCTGCTGTTGCGCGCCCAGACCCTATGGAAACAGTATCGCGCGAGCGGATCGATCGGCGGAACGCAACGTCTCGAAGCGGGAATCTCGCCGGGGTTTCGCAGCGCGGCGCGTCTGCTGTCCGAGGCGCAAACGTCGGCGCAACAGGGCATGCGCATCTACACGCAACTGAAGGCCGATCACCCCGCCGACTTCGACCGTCTGCTCGCCGATATCGAAGCCGAAGCCAACTTGCAGCGCCGTTCGCTGACCGAGTTGCGCATGGTGCTGGATCCGGGACTTCTGAAAGCGAAGCTGGCACTCATCGGAGGCGAGCAGAGTGAAACGCGACAATCACCCTAGACCGTTGTCGGAGGCGCTGGAGGATCACAGTGTCGAAGGCATTGCGATTCTGACGGCGGAACCGGTGCGGCTCGCGCGCGCGCTGATCTGGGCGATGGTCGCGCTCGTCGTGGTCGGTCTGCTGTGGTCGTTCGTGGGACGGGCGGACGTGATCGTCAGCGCGCAAGGCACATTGTCGCCGGAATCGGAGGTGCGCCGGATCTACGCGCCGATCGACGGCGAGCTCGCGGACCTCTATATCGCCGAGGGCCAACCCGTGTCGAAAGGCGACGTGCTGGCGCGGCTGAATGCGCGCGGTGCGATCGAGGCCGCCAGCAACGCGCTGCAAGCGCAACTCAAACTGGAAGACGCCGAGCGCGACTGGAAGCAGTTTCCCGAGAAGAAGGCGCTCATGGAGCGTAAAGCCGCCGCGCTCAAGGCGCAGATGGAAGTGGAAGCACGCCAGCACGAAAATCGCGTCTCCGAAGGCACGACCAAACTCGCGGAAGGGCAGAAGGCCGAACTCGACGAAGCTCGCAGCGTGCTCGACAACGCCCGGCGCACGCGCGAAGCGGCGCGTCAGGAACTGGATCGCTATTCGCGGCTATTCGCGCAACCGGGCGGCGGCGGCATTGCCGAATTGCAGGTGGAGCAGAAGCGCACCGCGGCGATGGAAGCGGATAACGCATACCGGGTCGCGCAATCGAAGCTCGCGGAGCTGGATTTCCGCCTCAGCCACGAATATGCGCAGGCCAATGCGCAACTGGAAACCAGCGGTCAGCAAACCACCGACCTGCAGCTTCAATACGATTCGGCAGTGCGCGACATTACCGACGCGGAAGACAAGTTGCGCCTGCAACTGCAAAGCGCGCGGCTGGTCTCCGAAGCGGCCGCGCGGATTCGCTTCGAGAACATCGACAAGGACAATTTCCTGCTGATTCTCGCGCCGGTCTCGGGCGTCATCACCGACGTGACATCGACCCAGCGCGGCGACAAGATTCAGGCCAACGCGCCGCTCGGGGGCATTGCGCCCAAAGACGCGCGGCCCGTGCTTAAAATCGAAATTGCCGAACACGACCGTGCTTTTCTGCACGAGGGTCTGCCCGTCAAGCTCAAATTCAACGCCTTTCCGTATCAGCGCTATGGGCTGATCAGCGGCACGCTGGCCTATATCTCGCCGGCCACCAAGCCGTCGGCGACGGACAAGCAGCCGGTCTACGAAGGCCGCGTCACGCTCGACAAGGATTACTACCAGATTGCCGACACGCGCTACCCGTTGCGCTACGGCATGACGGCAAGCGCCGAGATCGTGGTGCGTGAGCGCCGCCTGATCGATCTGGGTCTCGATCCGTTCAGGCAGGTGGCGGGTTGACCACGCGGATCCCACATCAATTAAAGGAGCGAACGAGATGACCGCGATAGTACGAATCGACGACGAAGTCGTGGACGTGGCCGAGTTCATTCGTCTTCTGAAATTGACCGGCCAGTTCGAGAGCCTGATCGAGCAGATCGTGCGCGACAAGCTCACGGTGCATGCGGCGAAGAAGCAGGGCTTGACCGTGAGCGCGGATGAAATCCAGGAACGCGCCGATCAATTCCGCCGGGTGCGCGGCTTGCATCGCGCGACGGATATGAATCAGTACCTCGATGCGCTCAACGTCAGTCTCGACGAGTTCGAGGCCTTCATTACCGACGGGCTGTATCAGGAGAAGATGCTCGACGAGATCGGCAATGACGCCGCGATCAAGGACTACTTCGCACTGAATTCGCCGAAGTTCGACGCGATCGAAGTGAGCCACATCGTGCTCGACAGCGAAGGCAAGGCGAAGGAGATGATCTCGTATCTGCACGACGACCCCGACAGTTTCGCCGACATGGCGCGCGAGCACTCCATCGCGGATACGCGCGAGGCCGGCGGCGTGATCGGCAAGGTGTTGCGCGGCTCATTGAAGCCGGACATCGAAGCGAAGATTTTCAATGCGGCAGTGGGCGACCTGCTGGGGCCGTTTCCGTCGGCGGATCGATCGTGCTTCGAGATTTTCGCCGTAACGGCCAAATATCCCGCGACGCTCGACGCCGACGTGGCCTCGGAAGTCAGGCGGCTGCTGCGCGAAAGTTGGCTGATCGCCCGCGCGCAGGAGCACGTGATCGAAGCGCGTTAGCCCGCGCTCGCACGCCGCATTGAAACAACGCCACGACACGCCGATTCGAGGTCCGCAAGCACATGGATGCACCCCAGACCGCGCCCTCCGCAGCCGAGTTTCTCACCTCGGTGGAAATTCTTTCGCCGTTTTCGCGCGATGAGATCGAGCGTCTCGCCGAATATGCGCAAGCGCGCTTCTATTCATTCGGCGAAACGGTTTGCTCCGCGGGTGAGACGGCCGACGGGCTGTACGTGGTTCGCTCGGGTTCAGTGCGGATCTTCACGGAGGAGCACGGCAAGGAAACCAGCATGGGGGTGCGCAAATCGGGCGAAATCTTCGCCGATATCGCGATGTTGCGCGCCTATGTGCATGAAGCGTCGGTGCGGGCGTCGGCGAAAACCGAGTTGCTGTTCATTCCGCGTGCCGCGATCGAACCGGTGATTGCCGGCAATCAGGCCGCGCTGGCGTTCGTTGCCAGTTATGTGGCAATCAACTCAGCGGGCGGGTTCGTCGCGCAGTTGTTCGATCTGCGCGGCAAGCTGAACAAGGCGGAACTCGAGGAGTATGTGCGCAGCGTCGGTGTGAAGCGGGTCGCGGCCGGCAAGGAAATTCTCAAGCAGGACGGACGCGAAGACCGGCGGCTGTATGTGGTGCGCCAGGGGGAAGTGCGCATTGTCCGGCACGAGGAAGGCCATGACTACACGCTCGCGACGCTCGGAGAAGGCGAGATATTCGGCGAGAAAGCGTGTCTGATGCGTCAGGAGCAGATGGCCTCGGTTGTCGCGACGACCGATACACGCCTGTTGGTGATTCCGGAGCGCACGGTCCACTTCATCCTGGAGCGCAATCCCAAGCTGCGCGAAGTGCTCGACGAGCGGATTCGTTACGGCGACCGCGAATTGCAGCGCCAGAAACGTCTCGAACAGCGGCGCAAGCTGCCGCTCATGCTCGATCTGCAGACTAAGCCCGAGTTCGGCGAGAAAGTCATCAAGCGCTTCGCGCTGGTCGAACAGGCCGAAGAAATGGATTGCGGCGCGGCGTGCCTCGCCATGATATGCCGCCACTACAGCATTCCAATGACGCTCGGTAAATTGCGCGAACTCGCCAACGTCACGACCCAAGGCGCGACACTCGACAGTCTCGCGCGCGCGGGTGAATCGCTGGGCTTCACGGCCCGCGGCGTGCAATGCACGTTCGACTCGTTGCGCGGCTTCGATCTGCCGTTCATCGTGCATTGGGAGGGCTACCACTACGTCGTGGTGTACGGGCTCTCCAAAGACTATGTGTGGGTCGCGGACCCGGCGGTCGGCTTCAAGAAGATGACGGTCGAGGACTTCGAGCGCGGTTGGAGCGGCACCTGTCTGCTGTTTGCCGGCGGCCCGAATCTGCTGCAGATGTCTGCCGCGCGTTCGCCGTGGATACGCTTTGTCGGCTATCTCACGCCGTACAAGAAGATTCTCGGTCACCTGTTTCTCGCTACCTTCGTCATTCAGGTGTTAGGCGTAATTCCGCCGCTGATTATCCAGAACATTCTCGACGGCGTGATCGTGCATCAGAATGTCAGCCTGCTGCATCTCCTGATTGGCGGCTTGATCATCGCCAACGTCTTTTCGCAACTGATGTCGTCGATTCGCGCCTATCTCGCGAATTTCATGGTACGCAACATGGACTTCGCGATGATGTCGCAGTTCTTCAAACACACCCTGTCGCTGCCATTTTCGTTCTTCGCCAAGCGCAAGACCGGCGACATTTTCGCGCGTTTCCAGGAGAACCAGACGATCCGCGCTTTCCTGACCGAATCCACTGTTACCACGGCGCTGAATCTGCTGATGGTATTCATCTACTTCACGATCATGTTCGTCTACAACGTGAAGATGACGCTGGTGCTGATCGCGTTCGTCATTCCGATCATGGCGCTGACCGCGATCGCCACGCCGAAGATCAAAGGCTATGCGCGCGAAGTGTTCACGGCGTCGACCGAATCGAAGTCGTTTCTGATGGAAGCGCTTGCCGGGGTGGAGACTATCAAGGGCATGGGGATCGAGCGGCCGGTGCGCTTGCGTTGGGAGAAGAAGTACGCGAAGGCGCTCGAAGTGCAGTATCGCGCGCATGCGTTCAATATTCTCGTGGGACTCGGCAGCCAGTTGCTGAATGCCGCGACGACGATCGCGATTCTCTGGGTCGGCGCGAATCTCGTGTTGGCGCGTGAAATGACGATCGGTCAGTTGATCGCCTTCAACGCGTTCATGGGCAGCGTACTGGGCCCGTTAATGGGCCTCGTCGGCTTGTGGAGCATGCTCAACGACGCGGGCGTGGCGATGGAGCGCCTTGGCGACGTGCTCGATATCGAGCCCGAGCAGAAGCCGCAGGATTTGCCCTCGCGGGTGATGCTGCCCGAACTTCAGGGCGAAATCAGCCTGAGCGGTGTCTATTTCCGCTACGGCGAAAACGATTCGGCGTATGTGCTCGAGAACATCAGCTTCGATATCAAGCCGGGTGAGTTGGTGGCGATCGTGGGGCGCAGCGGATCGGGCAAGACCACGCTCGCCAAATTGCTGGTCGGCTTCTACACGCCGACCGAGGGCAAGATGACGATAGATGGCTACGATCTCGGCGTGGTGGATAAAGCCTATTACCGCGCGCAGATCGGTTATGTGATGCAGAGCAACCTGCTGTTCTCCGGCACGATTGCGGAGAATATCGCTAGCGGCGACGACGCGCCCGATCGGCGCCGCATCGAGGAAGTCGCGAAGATGGCTGACGCGCACGCGTTTATCAGCAAGATGCCGCTCGGCTACGAGCAGATCGTCGGCGAGCGCGGAATCGGCTTGTCCGGCGGGCAGATCCAGCGGCTTTGCATTGCCCGCGCGCTGTATCACGATCCGCGTTTGCTCGTCTTCGACGAAGCGACCTCGGCGCTGGACTCGCAATCGGAAAGCAATATTCTCGGCAATATGCACGACATCCTGAAAGGACGAACGGCGGTGATCATTGCGCACCGGCTCAGCACGATCATGCGCGCGGACAAGATTCTCGTGTTGTACGAAGGGGCGATTGTCGAACAGGGCCGCCACGATGAGCTGATTCAGCGCGGCGGCATGTATTACCAGCTGGTCCAGAAACAGTTGAGCGCGTGATGATGAAAATACTCGACCAGATTGAAGAGGCCAGCCCCGCGATTTCGTATGCGGGCCTGATCGAGCGGATCGAGATTCTGCGCTCGACGTTGCGCTGGTCGTCGCGGCTGGAGCGCGCGGACATCGACAAACTCTTGCGGCAAGCCACCTCGTTACGCGACGAGGTGATGCAACTCTCGCACAAGGAGCGCTTCGTGCAAGCGGCGGTGGCCGCCGAGCCGCAGGAGCGGGTCGATCAATCGCGCGGCGCGCGCCGCAAAGCGCTGCTCGAACGCAGCTTCATTTTCGAAGGGACGTTCGGCGATAATCCGCGGCTGCTCGAATCGCTCGAAATTGCGGAAAAAGCGGCGCCGACTGATTTGCCCGTGCTGATCGACGGCGAAAGCGGCACCGGCAAGGAGCTGATGGCGAAGGTGATTCACGCCAACGGCTCGCGTGCCGACAAGCCGTTCATTTCCGTGAACTGCGGCGCGATTCCCGACAATCTGCTGGAGTCGGAATTGTTCGGGCATCGCAAAGGCGCATTCACGGGGGCTTCGAACGACCGCAAGGGAAAATTCGAAAGCGCGCATACGGGTACCATTTTCCTCGACGAGATCGGCGAGTTGCCGCTAGCCGGCCAGGTGAAGCTGCTGCGTGTGCTGGAAGCGCATGAGATTCAGCGCGTCGGGTCCGATGAGACGATTGCGGTGGACACGCGCATTGTCGCCGCGACCAATCGCAATCTGCGGAAGCTGAGTGAAGAGGGCAAGTTCCGCGAGGACCTGTTCTACCGGCTCAGTGTGATTCATGTCACGCTGCCGCCACTGCGCGAACGGCGCGATGAGATTCCATTGCTGATTGCGTGGTTCGGCGATGAAGCCGCCGGTACGTTGAAGCGCAGGCCCGTGCGGATGACGCCGCGTCTGCGCGACTTTCTGCTGAACTATGCGTATCCGGGCAACATCCGCGAGCTGCGCAACGTGATGTATCGCGTGTCGTGTCTGGCCGGCGATATGGCCGATGTCGATCACTTGCCGCAGGACATGCGGCCGACGGGGCCCGGACCCGCGTCGTCGTTGAACGCGGCGGCCGCAACGGGGCAGGAGCCGATCAGCGTGACCAACCTGATGTCACTGAGCGACGCCAAGCGCGCGGCCAGCGACGACGCCGAAAAAGCGTTTCTCGAGCGTGGCCTTCGCGAAGTGAGCGGCACGGTCGCGGAACTGGCCCGCCGTATCGACATGAACCGTTCGCATCTGCAGATGCTACTGAAGAAGCACGGCCTGCATTCAAAGGACTTCCGCAACCGCAATATGCCTTCCGCTGCCAGGAACGGTGCGGGCGAGCGTGACGAGGAAGGCGACGAGCCTTGAGCCCGCGACTTAAGCCCCGGTAATGCGCCGTCATTGCAACAACAGGCTCAAGGCGCCGGGTTCAGCAGGGTTTTGTCCGATGCATTCGGGTCTTCGGCGCGCACCACCACGGCGGTGATGTTGTCGCGTCCGCCGCGCGCGAGCGCCAGCTCGACGAGTTCTTCAGAAGCGTTCACGCTTGCCGACTTGCTCAGCACGGCCAGCATCTCGTCTTCGCTGACCTCATTGCTCAGGCCGTCGCTGCAGAGAAGGAAAACGTCGCCATCCACAACCTCGATGGCGTCGTCGTCGAGTTCGAGCACGTCGGTTGCGCCGACGGCGCGCGTGATCATATGCTGCGCCGGATGATGCCGCGCTTCCTCCTCGGTGATCACGCCGAGCGACTTGAGCGCCTCAACCTGACTGTGATCGCGCGTGAGTTGCCGCAAACTGCCTTCGCGCAGCAGATACAGCCGGCTGTCGCCGGCCCATACGTAGCCGCAGAAACGGTCGCAGGCGAGCAGCGCAACGACTGTGCTGCCGATACGCTGCACCTGGCGGCGCGCGGCTTCTTCCCGCAGTTGACGATTGGCGCTTTGCAGGCGCGCCCGTGCGTCGGCGACAAACGCCTTCATGCTAACTGGCGAGGTCAGCCGGGCGAGCGCATCGATCACCAGACGGCTCGCCACATCGCCGACCGCGTGACCGCCCATGCCGTCGGCAACGGCCCAGCGTCCGAGTTCGGACTGGTCGAGGCAGGCATCTTCGTTGATTTCGCGGACGCGTCCGGCATCGGAACGCGCGGACGACGTCCAGCGAAATTGGCTCGCACAGGTCACAACGTTTACACCGTATCGTTTCTGCTGCGTGCGTCGGGAGAGACACTGATGTTCGAGTTCGCGCCGGTGTTGCGGACGTCGACCGACTGGAACTGATTGATCATCTGGTTAGCATAGAAGTTGTTGGACACCTCGTACAGATTGACGACGGGTCCAATGCTCGGCGTGTCGCGCACATAAGGCTGAATCCAGCCGTACACCCATGGGGCGCCGCCGCCGCCGCGAATCGCCGTCATCGCTTTGCGGTCTAGCGCGAGGTTCAGCGAGAGGTCGGTTACTGTAATAGAAGCCATGTCGTTCTCCGGTTGGCCGCGTGAAACGCGCGCGGTGACGCGCGGTTTAATTGAATCTGCGCGATACGATGCAAGTGCCATGCCAATTTGCGGACCTTGCGCGCCGTTTTTTCTGACGCCTTGATAGCCGGGCGATTCCGCGCGCCTCGTTTCATCCCGCACGGACGCGGGTTGATTCACAGGTCGGCTGACAGCCAACTAGCGCGCAGCCGGACCGGTGTCGGACCCAACACTTTCCCGTCACCCGCCGCGCGTCGTTATCGGCTTGCCTGCCCCTCGCGCAGCAGCCATGAATGAACGCCGGCCGCCAACACTTCGGCCCGGATTCTGTCGGCTCACAACGCACACTCGTCGCGTCCGTCCCGCTGCAATTTGCCGCAAAGCCCTTTAAATAAAGGCTTTCGCGCGCATGGCCCGGATGATGCGAATAACCTCGCAACAGTGTTGGAAATCGAAGCGAGGCCAGCCATGAACACCAAACTTCTCCCGACGAGCAGCGATAGCAGCGAAGACCGCCGCGACGCCGCGTCCACCATCGACCTGCCGATCGGCGCGCACCTCGTCACGCAACGTCGCGGGTACGAACACCACGGCATCTATGTGGGCAATGGTCGCGTGGTTCATTACGCGGGCTTTGCGAGTTCCGCGCATCGCGGCCCGGTTGAAGAAGTGGAACTGGAACGCTTCGCCGCCGGTCACCCGCTGTCGATCCGCTCCACCCCGTCCGCCCGCTACGTCGGCGACGAAGCCGTGCGCCGCGCACGCTCCCGTCTCGGTGAAAACCACTACCGCCTGCTGACGAACAACTGCGAGCACTTCTGCTCGTGGTGCCTGCTCGGCGAAAGCCGTAGCGAACAGGTGCATTGCTGCCTGCGCCATCCGCGCACCGGCATGCATGCGCTCGTGTGCCTCGTGAAGGCTTTCGTGGAAAGCAGTGCGAAGGGCGCTCAGGGTGCCATGCAGTTGGCGTAACGGGCCATCCGATTTCAGCGATTCAAGCATTCAAGGAGAACATCATGGCTGCCGCGGAAAAGACCTTGCATTGGGCCGTGGACAAATGGCTCGCCCCGACCCCGTCGATGCCCGCGCGCGTCGTGCAGTTTTGCCACCGTGCATCGCAACAGCAACGCTATGTGTGCGTGGAAGCCTTGCGGCCGGGCGGGCTGCTGTCGATCTTCTTCTTCCGTCATGACGACGGCTCGTGGAATGTGTTTCCGCCGCAAGCCGAACGGCCGGCAATGAACGGCCATCGCCGCACGGCGCTTTGCTAGCCGGCTAGTTTGGCGTCTGCCCGGCCGCTTCCTTGACGATCCACTGACTGAACAGCAGCATCGCCGGCGTCATGGGTTTGCCCTTCAACCCTGTGAGCCAGTAACTGCCGGCGTGAACCTCCACCTCGAACGGGCGCACCAGCCGGCCTGTGTTGATCTCGTGATCGAACATCAAGGCGGGCGCGAGCGCGATCCCCGCGCCCTGCATCGCCGCTTCCACCATAAGCCGCGACGAATCGAACACCGGCCCGCGAATCGGCCGTGGCGCAATGCCGGCGGCCGTGAACCAGCTCATCCAGTCGTCAGCGCGATAGGAGCGCAGCAGCGTCTCATTGGCGAGATCCTCCGGCTTCGACAGACGCGCGGCGACTTCAGGCGTGCATAGCAGCGCGAGCGGCGCGTCGAGCAGTTTGGTCGCGAGCGAACCGGGCCATGTGCCGTCGCCGAAACGGATCGCGAAGTCGAGACCTTCGGTGGCGAGATCGACCAGGTTGTTGTTCGTCAGCAGCCGCAGTTCGACAAACGGATGCGCGTCGCGAAACGACTTGAGTCGCGGCATCAGCCATCCCACCGCGAACGTGCCCACTACGCCGACCGTCAGCACTTCGTGAAAGTGGCCGCCTTCGAATTGCTTGAGGACGGCTTCGATGCGATCGAACGCGTCGGTCAGCACCGGACGCAGCGCGAGACCCTCGTCCGTCATGGCAAGACCACGCGGCAGACGCTTGAAGAGCGCGGTGCCGAGCCGCTCCTCCAGGCTTCTGACCTGCTGGCTGACGGCGGCCTGGGTGACGTTCAACTCGAGCGCCGCGCGCGTGAAGCTCAGATGCCGCGCGGACGATTCGAAAGCGCGCAGCGCGTTCAGCGGAAGGTACGGTCTCATCGCGAAGGCATAAGATTTTCTTGTGAGTTGGCTAACTTATCATCGTTTGTCAGCGGCTGGCGGAAAACCGATAGTTGCGCCTTCACACATAGGAGCAGCGATGGTCACAAGACGCAAGTTCGCGGGCGCGATGCTGGGTGTTTCGATAGCTGGAGTTGCAGTTGGCGGAGCCGGCGCGTTCGGCAAGACGATGAAAACGGGGGCGGCGGCGCAGGGGCGCGAACTGGGCAGGGCCGAACCAATCCGGCGGCGGCTTGCTGAAATCGAAGTGGCGAGCGGCGGCCGGCTCGGGGTGTCGATCGTCGATACGATGTCCGGCTTGCACGCCGGTTGGCGGACCGACGAGCGCTTTCCGATGTGCAGCACCTTCAAAGTGCTGGCGGTGGGCGCGGTGCTGGCGCGCACGGACCGCGGCGAGGAAGATTTGCAGCGGCGCGTGGTGTTCTCACAGAACGACGTGGTATCCAATTCGCCGGCCACGAGCAAGCACACCCGCGAGCTGACCGGTCAGGCGGGCATGAGCATCGCTGAACTGTGCAAGGCGGCGATCACGTTGAGCGACAACACGGCGGCCAATCTCTTGCTGGCGACGTTCGGCGGACCGGCGGGGCTGACCGCGTTCGCGCGCGGCCTGGGTGACGGCATCACGCGTCTGGATCGAAACGAGCCGACACTGAACGAAGCCATGCCCGGCGATCCGCGCGACACCACGACGCCCAACGCCATGCTCGGCAATCTGCGCGAACTTCTGCTCGGCGAGCATTTGTCGCCGCCGTCGCGGGCGCAACTGCTGGCGTGGCTCGCGGCGAACGAAACGGGCGGAGCGCGGATTCGCGCCAGGCTGCCAAAGGAGTGGGGCGTGGGCGACAAGACCGGCACTGGCGATCACGGCACCGCCAACGATGTGGCGATCCTCTGGCCACCCGGACGCGGTCCGGTGCTGGTGACCGTGTACCTGACCGAAACGGATGGCAACGCGGCGCGCAGCAATGCGGCGATCGCGAACGTGGGCGCCCTGGTGGTGGCGTCCATCTGAGCGCGGCGCGCATCGGGCTGCCGAATCGGGCCGCGTCAGCGTGGCAGTCTAGCCGGCTCGGGCGATCCGTGAAGCGGCCGGTGCTGGCGATGCGGGCCGGGAACTGACGGCTGGCGTCGCCGCGGCAGTCGCGGTAGTGGCCGTAGTGGCGGCGGGAATGAGCTTGCCCTGCACCAGCAAACCCAGCGTCTTCACCGCCAGGATCGCGATGATCAGATTCGCCGCGACGAACAGAACCGGCGCGGCCCATTCCAGCGGACCCGTCGCGCCTCGTTCGACCATCCGAAGCGCCATTGTCGGCAGAGCGGCCACACCGAAGCTGAAGGCCCAATAGCCCGGGACGAAAGCCTGCTGGCGAATCCACGGCAGCAGACGCAACAGCAGCAGCGCCTGGTACAAGCCATAGCCGAGCAGGACCAGCGCGAACAGGTCGGGCGTGCCGCTGCTCAGGCTCAAATAGGTCACGCCACCCACCACTGGCGGCGCGAGTTGCACGCCGAGCAGCGGGCGCAGTGCTTCGGGCAGCGGTTCATGCACGGCGGCGCGATGCAGGATCAGCGATTCGATTGCAAGCCACGAGAGCAGACCCGCGCCGAAAAAAAGCCCGCCCAATTGATGGAACCCGAAGGCGGCCGCAGCCGTGCCGGCCACGAAGCTCGGCGCCACGGTCGGCAGATAAATGGCAGGCGTCACCAGTTCCGGCTTGCGTCCACCCTGCCAGAGCCTTCCATGCAGATAGACGCCGAGCGCCAGTTGCGCGGCGACGGCCACGCCGAACAGCGCGAGCGCCAACGCGTGCGCATACGGCTCTAGAAGCTGCGCGGCCAGCAGGCTTGAAACGGGCCCGAGCGCCGCAAACGACGATTGCACGGGATGCTTCATTTCCGCGCGGGCTTCGGCGACATGCGTCAGCCACTTTTGCCCGTATACCGCCAGAATGACGAGCCACACGGCGAGCGCGGCTACCGTCGTCAAGGTGCCCACGGCAGCCGGCAGGTGCCAGAGCCTGATCGCGACGCGCCACAAATTGGCAAACGCCAGCGCGCCCACCGCGATTCCGAAGAAAGCAACTGGAATCGCCCCACGATTGCTGTTCATCACCGATCCTCCGAAAGTTGCGTCGCGCTCCGATGTTCCGGCTTCGCGCGATCGATGACGTACTGTAAAAGGCAGCGGCAAAACGCAGAACGCTGGACGCGCTCAACAAATGGCGCGGTCGTCTCAAGATGCCTGGAGCGGCGTTGGCGGGGCGGTCCTGGCCGCGTTGCATAGGGCATGGGGTGTGGATCCGGCGTTTCGCGCGGAGGAGAAGGAGGGGGCGGGCGCGCTCGCAGACGGCGCGTCGGCCCGCCGGGCCGGCAGTCCGGCGCTTTATGCGGCCATGCGCTGAAGCATCGCCAGTAACGTGTCGAAGGAGAGCGGCTTGCGCGCGTAGGCGATCGTGGGGTTCGGCTGCAGGGGTATATCCGCCGCCGCGCTGCACAGAATGATCGGAATGGCGCGCAGATCGGGATCGGCGTTGAGCGCCGCGCACAATTGCAGCCCGGACATGACCGGCATCATGCAGTCCGACAAGATGATGTCGGGCCGGGTCTTGCCTATCTGTTCGAGCGCGGCCGCCCCGTTCGACGCGACCAGCACGGTATAGCCGTGCCGCTCCAGCAACAGTCGCCAGACCGTGAGGATGTCGAACTCGTCGTCCACGACCAGAATGGTTTTCATGGGTGACTACGTATTTCGTCGCGGCGGCAACGTGGCTGACAGGCCTGCCGCCGAATACATGCTCGCGGTACCGCCCGGGGCTTCGATCACGTCGAGACCCTGAGGCGAAATCACGAGCTCTCGCAAGGAGGTGTCGTGGGCGCTTTCGCGCTGTTTGACCACGGAAATCATGCGCCGCAGACCCGCCTCCGTTTCGGCGTAACGCAACAACAGGAGATTCTCGGTCAACGCCGAGACGCGCACGCTCCGGGAATGGCCTGGGTCGGCGTAGAGCGGCAATTCTTCAGTTAGCAGCGTCGTGACGCAGGCTTCGCGAAGCTGATGCAACAGTGCATTCAGGAACAGGCCGAAGCGCTCGGTGCGCAATGCGGAATCGCGGAAGCCTTCCACACCATCGATGACGATGCGCGATGCGCCGACCTTCTGGACCGTGGCGAGCGCGGTGGCCGCGAGTTCGTCGACGGCCAGTTCGATGGCCGGTTGCCACTGGATCACGAGCCGGCCGTCGTCATGCGCTTCGGTGAGGCCGATCGACACGGCCTCGGCTTTGCCGATGAGCCGCTGCGGTCCTTCGTAAAAGCCAAGGTACACACAGCGTTCGCCGCGCGCCACGCCAGCGGCGAGAAATTGCAGGCAGAGCAGCGTCTTGCCGACGCCCGACGGCCCGATCAGCGTCGTCGTGGAGCCTTGCGCAAAGCCGCCGCCCAGCAGGGTGTCCAGATGCGGCAGGCCGAAACCGAGGCGCGCTTTCAGATCCACCGGGCCGGGCTGTGCGGCGCATTGCGCTTCCAGTCGCGGGAACATCAACAGGCCGCTTTCGGCAATGCGGAAAAAATGCTTGCCCATTAAATGATTGCGCGCGCGCATCTTGTGGACTTCGATTTCGCGCGCGCGGCGCATGCCGTCGTTGTACCGGTTCAGCTCGATCAGACCGTCGACCAGCGTGTGCTCCGGATGCGGTTCGTTGCCCGAAAGCGGCGCGAGCAGCAGGGTCGTGCAATCCATGGCCGCGACCAGCGCGTTCAACTCGTGGATGAACTTCGACAGCGACAATTCGGTTTCGCTGAATTCGCGCGCGCTGCGAAAGCCGTCGATGATCATCAGGCTCGGGCGGTAATCGTAAATGCTCGAGGCGATCAGCTTGAGGAAGCCGTCGAGACCGTCCTGCATCAGTTCGTGATAGCCGGAGACGAACAGCATCTGCTGTGCGACGGCTTTTTCGTCGAAGAAGCTCAGACCCTTCAGATGCCCCAGGAGCTTGTCGTGCGATTCGGCGATCAAGGTCATATACAGCACCTTCTCGCCCTGGCTTACACGATGAAAGCCAATCTGGCTCGACAGAATCGTCTTGCCGGCGCCGGCCATGCCTTCCAGCAGGTAGACGCCGCCGCGGACCAGACCTCCGCCCAGGATCTCGTCGAGACCGGGGACGCCTGTTTCCACGTTGGATCGGGAAGACGTCGGAGATTCGTGGATAGTCATTGTCGAAGTGTCATTCAAGGTGCGCGGAATCGACGGCTCGCCCTTGAACCGTCTGTTGTTCAAACTACTTTTGCCAGCAATCCGTGTTCCCGAAGCAGGACGGCTACGGCGCGCGTCGGCATGGATGCGGCGAATTCTACCTGGTGCCGGGCCGGTTGGCGAACGGGCAATGTCGGCGCGGCGGGTAGGGACTAGCGGCGAATGGGCGCGGCAAAGGTCGATCCACTCGGCGCCACGCGGGCAAGCGTTTCAAACGGTGCAACTGGAGCGGGAAAAAGAGTTGAGCGCGCGCGCCGTATACAATTCGGCAGCGCCGGATTTCTGTCCGCTTTTCGCCCATACTGACCTGATCCCATTCATGCCGAATCCGACCCGGGCCTTCCTTCTCGGCCCGCTCCTGAAAGGCGTTTCACGCTCCTTTTATCTCACGCTGCGCGTGCTGCCCGTCGGGATGCGCGATCCGATCGGACTTGCCTACCTGCTGGCGCGCGCGGCCGACACGATCGCGGATACCTCGCTGATCTCGCCTGAACAACGCCTCGCCTTGCTGCTGTCGCTACGCGAGCAGGTGAATGGCGCGGCGGACGACGGCGCGCTGTTCCGGCGCATGGCCGCCGAAGTGGCGGGGCAGCAGGTCCAGTCGGATGAGAAGGTCCTGCTCGAATCGCTCGGTCCCGCGCTCGACGTGCTACTGCAACTGAGCGAGTTCGATCGCAAGGCCGTGCGCGAGATCGTCACGACGTTGACCGAGGGCATGGAGTTCGACCTTCGCACCTTTCCGGACGAACGTTCCGGCCGGATCGCGGCGCTGCGCGAATACGACGAACTCGACCGCTATACGTATCTGGTGGCGGGCTGCGTCGGCGAATTCTGGACCACGATGACCTACGCGCACATGCCCGGCACGCTGAGGGAGCAACCCGACACCATGGCACGGCGCGGCGTGCGTTTCGGCAAGGCACTGCAAATGACCAACGTGCTGCGCGATTGCGGCAAGGATTTGCGCATCGGCCGCTGCTACCTGCCGCAGACCCTGCTCGACCGATATGGTCTGAGCGCGCAAGACCTGCTGCTGCCGGCCAACTCCGTGCGTGCCCGACCGTTGATGATCGAGCTTCTGCGCAAGACACTCGATCATTTCCGCGAAGCCCTCGACTACACGCTGGCCATTCCCGCGTCCGCGGTACGGCTGCGTCTTGCGAGCCTGTGGCCGATTCTGATCGGCCTGGAGACGCTGATCCTTCTGGTGGACAACGACGCCTGGCTCGATCCGCAAAAAGTCTCCAAAGTTCGGCGCAACAAGGTGTATCAGATCATCGCCTGGTCGCTGTTGCTGGTGCCTTCGAATGGGCTCGTGCGCAACGCCGTCGAACAGCGAATCAGGCAGATCGAAGCGCGCTTCTGAATCTCTTGAGCCATTTGCTGTTCCGTTGGAGACCCGCGGCATGATCCGGAACAGCAGGCATCCGCTGCGCAACATCACACGCCGGCTCGCGACCTTGCGCGCGATGCGAATGGTCTCGCCGTATTCCACCGGATAGCCCGTCACCTGTGCAGTGTGGGGGAGCGTACCGAATAAAAACAGGGTGGGCCTTAGTTTGTTGGACAACCTCTCTGCCCGATCCGACTCACATGGCGCTTGCCGACAAACACCATTGCGACACGCTGGACCTGATCCGCGCACTGGCGGCAGGCGCGGTATGCATCAGTCATCTGCGCAATCTCATGTTTGTCGATTACCGTTCGAGTGCCGCCATGGGACTCGCGGGCAAGGCGTTCTATTTCGTCAGTAACTACGGCCACACTGCGGTGATCGTATTTTTCCTGCTGAGCGGATACTTTGTGGGCGGTTCGGTGTTGCGCCAGGTCCAGGCGGGAACCTGGACCTGGCAGCGCTATCTGACCGAACGCATGTCGCGGCTGTGGATCGTGCTGATTCCCGCTCTGCTGCTGACCATGTTCTGGGACCGCCTGGGCATCGCATTGGGAGGCGGGTCCTTTTATCTCGGGACCGAGGGTACGTTCGATCAGCAGATCAACGTCGCATCGCATCTCGGAGGCGCGACGCTAGCTTGCAACCTCGTGTTCCTGCAGACCCTCGCGTGCGGCACCTATGGATCCAATGGGCCGTTGTGGAGTCTCGCCAACGAGTTCTGGTATTACCTCTGGTTCCCCGCGTGCTTCGTACTACTGCGTCAGCGGCGTGGCTTCGCGGCCTTCGCGGCGGCTGCACTCGCACTCGCCACGATGATCGCGTTCCCGTCGCTTCTGAGCGGGTTCGGCCTCTGGCTGCTCGGCGTCATCCTGGTGGTTCTGGAAAGGCGCTTTGCGGCGCGGAGCGTGCGTACGGGCTTGCCCTGGTTCACGCTGGCAAGCGGAGCGGCGTTTCTCGCCGCGCTGGTGTGCTCGCGTTTGTTCCTGTGGAGCAACGACTGGGCCGTTGGCGTGCCGTGTTTCATTTTCCTGCGTTGCATTCTCTGGGAAAACGTTCGCCTGCGTCCGGCGCTCCTGTCGCGTATCGCGATACGCTTCTCCGCATTCTCCTATTCGCTGTATCTCACGCATTTCTCGTTCATTCTGTTCGTCGCCGCAGTCGGGTTCGGGCACCGTATCCAGTTCGACGCTCGCGGTGTGCTGGTGCTCATGAGCATGCTCGTCGCGTGTTACGTCTATGCGTACACGGTATATCTGCTGTTCGAGCAGAATACCAAACGCGCGCAGAGGAGCATCCAGAAGTTCCGTTTTGTGCGCGCAACGCCGGATTCAGTCACCCCGCATAGCGGCTCGCGTGGAAGCATTACCTGATTTAATCTGCATCATGGAATACCGTTCGATCGGGAAACCCCTAGGACCAAGCATCCATGGTTCGCGTTAGTCTGCTCAAAAGAGGAGGCGAACCATGAGACAAGCGTTCAATATTGCCGTGGTGCTGCTGCTTGGCTATCTGATGGCAGATAGGGCGCTGATGCGCGCGCAAGCAGGAGAAATGGGCACGATAACCTGCCACCAGGGTGCCGAGCTGGTGAAGTCGAGCGCGCTGAAAAAAGGTTTCGGGGACATCGGGGCCAGCAGCCAGGGCGAGAATTTTCTATCGAGCTGCCTCGTCACCGGGCGCGGTCAAGTGGGCGATCTGGTGGCGCGCGACTGATTCGATTCGCGAGCCCACTATCTGAAACCGGCCCACAGGCGCCTGTTTCAACGACTCTGGCGATACACGCAGAAGTCTCGCCAAACCACTTGCCGGTAAAAAGCGCCCGGACCGCGAAGGTCCAGGCGGAAGCCATCGGGAGCCCGATGACGGAGGTAAGGAATACACAACTGGCCCGCGATCGGGAGTACTCGGTCGCGGGCCAGTTCATTTGAATCAGTGCGCGTATGCCGTGCACGCGCTGAGCGTCGGGCGGCGCGCGATTTCTCGCGCCTGCACCGGCCGTGGCCCGCCGACGGCAGGTTACGGCCGGGTTACCGCTTGCTTACCGCATGACCGACGCCTGGTTGCCGCTTATCTACCGCTTAATTGCCGAAGTAGATCGACTTCGGGCCGTTGGCGAGTTCCGGGCGGCCCGATTGCGACGCGCCACTCACCACGCCACCGAAGCCGCTTTGCGCTGCCTGCGCGGTTCCGTTCTGAGCGTCGACGCGAGCTTGCGCGGCCTGAATGTCAGCCGGGTAGTGCGGGTCGTCGCGGCCCGGTTGATAGCCGGCCTTTTCCAGTTGAATCAGTTCGGCGCGCACTTGGGCGCGGGTCACAGGCTGGTTTGACTGCGCAAACGAAGCAACAGGCGCGGCCAGGACGGTGGCAATAACAACTGCTTGAATGAGCGATTTCATGATGAACTACCTCCAGTTCGGTTTTTGTGTTGCTACGAGCGTTCTCGTTCGTAGTCAGTGATTGCATTGTAGTTTTGCGACCTGGAGAGAGTAATCACCGTTTCAGGTATTGTTTGTTGCCGAATCTGAGACAAAGACGGCAACGGACGATGCCCGGGGCGAGCCGCTCGCTCGCCGGGTGCATCGTCCGGATTGCGCTCTGCGGGTCAGCTGCCCGAAAAGATCGGACCTTGGCCGCCCGGCGCGAACTGCTGGAATACCTCGCCATGCGAGGGTGCGCTGGCCGCTGCTGGACGTGGTGCAGAAGTGGCGGGCTCGCGCAGCGTGACCGCGCTGTCCGGCGTAATGGGCACGCTGGGCTTGGCGAGTAGCTCGGTCTTTCGCATCGATCCGACCGAGGTGCCGAAGTAATATCCGATGATGCTGATCCACGCCGTACCGAGGGCGCCGACGATCACGTTGACGAGATCCTTGTTCGGCCCCGGCAGCGGTTGGAAGGCCATGAGCAACAGAATGCCGAAGAAACCCGCGGTAACCGCCATGGCGAGCACCTTGGGCACCCAGTCCTTATTGCTGATGGCCATGGCGCGCGCGTCGGCCCGATCGGCGGCCTGGATGCGCGCCATGTCGCTTTCGTGCGCGAGGCCCGCCTGGGCGGCAGTGACCATCAGTTGTTGCAGCTGCAACGAGTTCGCACTCTCCGCCTGACGGATCTTCTCCAGTGCGCCGGGATCGTTCAACGCGGGTTCCACGAAGGCGGGATCGCTAGGCGTTCCGAGTGCATGTGAAATGATCGAAGCGGCGGCGGTCACGCCCAAGCCGACCGGTCCTCCCACGAGCCCGGCGAGCAGGGGGGCCGCGCTGCCAATATTCGATGCCACTTTTGACCAGTCCATCATGCTGCTCCCAGGAGAAGATTCGCGGCCATTCTTTCTGTCCATCCACGGCTGAAATTGGGCCATGCATGCAGGTTCCGCAGATAACGCAAACGAAAGGCGGCAAAGCGCATGACAAACTTCAGCGGGTCCGCGCTTTTGACCGCGTCCAGTGTGTCCGGGCCGAACTTGCCATCTTCTTTCGCGCCGGACGCCTTTTGCATCCACAACACCACCAGCCCGCCGTTGTAATTGGCGTCGAATATCTGAAAGGCCACTCGCGGGTCGAGTTCATCGAGGTGCAAGGGATCCCAGTACTTCTGCTTCGCGATCTGTTTCGCGGTATCCAGCGGCAGATCTTTCATGGCCCCGGTATAGCCCTCGCTGCGCGCCACCCGTGCCGTCACGCCCCACATCGTTTCTCCGCCCGGGTCATGCGGATTGAAGGAGTACCCACCTTCATTGCCGATTAGAGCCTTGAACGCATCATCGAAGTTGTCCATCAATCATCTCCTCTTCCACTGTGTGCATGACTGCGACGGTAAAAATGCTTCTGGGCAAAGCCATCCGCATGGTGATTCATTCGGTATTGCCGGGTGCCTGTTAGGCCGTTTGAAACGGAAGCGCTGCGGGGGGATGCGAAACGGGTCTGATTTGTCTATCGGGTTTCGGCATGTCGGGGCGATCGCCTTCCTGAATCGCTTTCGCGACGCGCGCCAGACGACTTTCTCGCGCCGACAAAGTGCCCGCGTCGAGTTGCAACGCTTGCGCGTATTTGCGCGAGGCGCCGAGCAGATCGCCTTTGCGATCCAGTGCCCGGCCCCATTCCGCGTAGGAGGGCGCCAGATCCGGGCGCAGTGCGACCGCGCGGGAAAGTTTTTCGATCGCTTCGTCATAACGGCCGACCGTAACCAGCGCTTCGCCCCAATCGTGCAGGTTGTCGACAGAGTCCGGCTTCATGCTGTCAGCCTGCTTGAATGCGTCGAGCGCTTCGGAATAGCGATTCGCATGCAACAGCACGTCGCCGAGAAGACGCAGATTTTCAGCAGTCTTCGATTTCTCGCTCGCACCGGCTCGCAATGCTTCCAGTGCGTCGTCGATGCGATGCTGCTGTTCGAGTGCAATGCCGAGGCTTGCACGCAGCACCGCCGAATGCGTGTACACGGTCAGCGCTTCGCGGGTCTGCTGTTCGGCTTCTTTGGAGAGCCCCTGATTGGCGAGCAACCACGCTTTGCCAGCGAGCGCCCATTCGCCTTGCTCGGAGGCGGGCAGTGACAGCACTTCGTCGTAGATCGAGACGATCTCGCCGTAGTCGCATTGCGCGAGCGAGCACTTGGTCTTCTGGACTTGCGAATAGAGGTGACTGGCCAGAATATTCGGTTCGGCGAGACGCATGGCTTTGACAGCGATATCGTGCACGAACTTTTCCAGGTCGCGTCCTTCGAAAGGCACGGTGCTTTCGCGGGCATTGAACGGGCCGCCTTCAATCTGCACGTGGGCTATATAGGAGTCGGCGCTCTCGTTGACCTTGGTGATGCCGACGTGAACCACGACATCCGTGCGTTTTATGACGCCTTTGATGAAGCGCACTGTCGTCGCATACGACATCTCCTGGCCGGGAATCTGAATGTCCGGTTGCGCGTCGTTGTCGGTCATGGTGTCGTGAGGAATCGACTCGGCGTCCTGACCGATCGCTCTCATCGAAGACATGATGCGTTCCGCGAGAAAGTTCGACGTATAACCGCGTTCCACCAGCGACTGCGGCGTTTCGACCGGTGGCACCAGCAACTGCCGCGTGAGTACGCCGCGCACGACGAGGCAGAAGAAACCGACGGTGAGCACCGCGAAAACCCACGGCAAGACATACGGCCACAATTGCTTCGGACCCCGGCCGATGAAGCCGGCGGTCCGTAACCCGAGCGGCACGAATCCGGTGGCGAGGTGGCGGCCTCGAGTGCGGTGCTTCAAACCGCTTTCCGCAGAAAAGGGCCGGCTTCGCCACGTCACTGGACGACGCTGACTTTGCACGCTTGACATGACGCACCTCGATTCAACCGATGTTGGTAAGTGCACGACGGGGTGTCTTTTCTTACGCATCGACCGTGCCATAGCGCACGGTGTCTTATGCGGCGGGCGTGTATGCGATTGGGGCGATTGTGGGTGATGAAAATGTGTTGCGCGGGGGCCAACGAATACTGATAGTGAGTTTGGCGACGGGCGACAGGCTGCGGGAAAGTGGCGACTAACAGGGCCGACAATCACGACCAGGCGGCCGTTTCCACTGGACGCCGTATTCGCTTCGTCCGGTCGGGATCCCGTCGGGACGTTGACGCAAACACGGCGTCATTCATGCAGTGATGTGGACGGCTACTGGATTCAACAGAGCGGTCCCGCTCCAATGCTACGGCACGGTTCAATTGCCCCCTTTGAATAGATCTTGCAGGCGCGCCGCTTCCCCGCTTTTCTGCGATTGAACGAGTTGCTGGTAGACATCCGCGCGCGTCAGTCCCTGTGTTCTTGCAGGGCCGCCGGACATCGAAGTGGTGGCGGGCTGCCCGCCCATCGCGTCGGCTGCTGTCGGTTGCGCCTGCGCTGTACTCTCCGCGGTGGTGTCCTGAGCATGCGCTTGCCATGTAAACGCGCAAAGCAGTCCGCCTGCGATGATCAGAGCCTTCTTCATGTCCATCTCCTTCAAACCCTTGGCGCCACCCTCGCGGCACCCATTGCGAACGTCCGCCGGACATGCGCGCAACACATGCGGGACTTTCCGGCGGGACACAGGGCGGGGACTGTCACCGGCGTCCTTGTCGAATTGTGCGCAGCGCACCAGAGAGGTGCGTTATCGAAATACTTCGTGTAGCAAGGAAAGGTGCACGCTGAGGCTTTGTCGTTCGGCGACGGTTCAGAGAGCCGGTCTTGCCTCCGCCATGTGAAGCAGACGTACAGATCACATGCGGATTCAAGCATTAATCAGCCATCCTGAATGCGAATGCGGAAATATAGATATGAGGGGTGGCGCGCTCGACGTGATCCGTATTCAAGTTTCCATTTGGCTTACGCAGCGGATCGACTCGGCGATGCCATTTCGCATCGGCTCTGACTTACGACGCGGAGATACGTTGGGGCCACAGTCGAGCGGCAACGCGTGATCCACAATCCGTAAACGAAAAATGCCGTTCAGTCCACGACTGAACGGCATTAGCCTCGAAACAAGTGTCGCTGCCCAGGGACTAAGACATCCTGATCAAACCGCGGCCGGCCGCCACTTCAACAGACGGTGTTCGACCGCGGTCAACAGATAGTCTGCGGCCAGTGCGACCACAGCCAACACAATCATGGCGGCGAACACGCCACTTGCGTTGAACGCCCCTTGCGCGGTGGAAATCAGCAGACCGATACCCTGCTTCGAACCGAGAAACTCGCCCACCACCGCGCCGACCAGAGCAAAACCGAAGCTCACGTGCAAGCTCGCGAGAATCCAGCTCAGCGCCGACGGGATCACCACCGAGGTCGTCACCTGACGGCGCGACGCGCCGAGAATCTGCGCATTCGCAATCATGTAGCGATCGGCCTCACGCACGCCCTGGAAAGCGTTGGCGAATACGACGAAGAACACCATCACCACGGCCAGCGCCACCTTCGAGGCCATGCCCAGACCGAGCGCAATCACGAACACCGATCCGAGCACCACGCGTGGAATCGAGTTGGCGATCTTGATGTAGAGACTGAACACGTCGGACAGCAGTTTGTTGCGGCCGAGCACGATGCCGCAGAACACCCCGGCTACCGAACCGATAATGAAGCCGAGCCCCGTTTCTTCGAGCGTGACCCACACCTGGGTGAGCAGCGGGCCTTGCGAGGTGCCGTTCACGAACCAGTCGACGATCTGGTCGAAAATCGCGCTCGGCATCGAGAAGAAGAACGGGTCGATCCACTTCAGGCGCGCGGACAGTTCCCACCCGCCGAGTACGACCACCAGCACGACGATACGTAACGAGATCACCAGCGCGTGACGTTGCCGGATGCGTTTTTGGGCCACGCGCTCGACTTGCGCGAGCGACGCGGCGTCGATGCCCGACGGCATCATCTGTTGGGGGGTAGTAGACATATTTGCCATTCCTTGATTAACCAATCTGCACTTCTTCGCGCAGGTCGTGCCAGATGTCCCGCGAGATTTCGACGAAGCGCGGGTCGTAACGAACCTCCGAGGTCACGCGCGGACGCGGCAAATCGATTTCGTAGACTTTCTTGAGCGTAGCCGGGCGCGCGGTCAGAACGAACACGCGGTCGGCGAGCGCAATCGCTTCTTCCAGATCGTGCGTGACGAAGACCACCGATCCAACCCCTCCCCACAATTGCAGAAGCTCGTCTTGCATCAACGTGCGAGTCTGCATGTCGAGCGCGGAGAATGGCTCGTCCATCAACAGGATTTCCGGTTTGTTGATGAAGGTCTGCGCGAGCGCCACGCGTTTTCTCATACCGCCGGACAGTTGATGCGGATAGTGCTTGCCGAACTTGTCGAGGCCCACGCGGCGCAGCCACTCGTTGGCTTCGTCGTACGCGGCGGATTTCGAACGGCCGCGATACAGCGGGCCCGCCGCCACGTTGTCGAGCACCGAGCGCCACGGGAACACGGCGTCGGCCTGAAACACGAAGCCGATGCGCGGGTCGATGCCGTCCACCGGCGCGCCCATCACGCGCACTTCACCCGTGGTGGGTTTCAGCAAACCGGTAATCATGCTGAGTGTGGTGGACTTGCCGCAACCCGTCGGGCCGACTACCGCAACGAATTCGCCGCGCGCCACCGACATGCTGAAGTCGCGCAGCGCAATGGTCGCCTTGCCGTCGGGAGAAATGAAACGGCACGATACGTTGCGCATCTCGATCGCTGGCGTATCGCGTGAAATGGGTTGATTCATCGGCTGGTCCCTCGCTGTTCTCGTGACTTTGATTAAAGATCGTTACTTCGCCGCGGTCTTGACCGCTGCCGATACGTAGTCGTTGCTGTAGGTCTTGGCGAGATCGATATGCTTACCCTTCACCGAAGGATTGAACGCCGAGAGCACCTTGAGCACCGTGTCCGGACCGTCGGCCGGCATCTTGCCGTCCTTCGTGAACATCGGCAGCGACGCTTTCAACGCGCCGACGTACAGGTCTTTATTGTTGCCGTAGTAGTCTTTCGGCATCTTCGCGGCAATCTCTTCCGCGCTATGCGTCGCGATGAAGTTCAGCGTCTTCGCAAAAGCATGCGAGAGCTTTGCCGCTTCGTCCTTGTGCGACTCCGCCCACGCGCGCTGCACGTAGAAGCTCGATGCCGGATAGGTGCCGCCGAGCGCGGCGCGCGTGCCTTCCAGCGTGCGCATGTCGACCAGCACCTTGGCGTCGCCGGTCTTCAGCAACTGCGAGACGGTCGGCTCCGTCGTCATGCCCGCATCGATGCGGTTCTGCTTGATGGCCGCGATAAAGCTGTTGTCCGCGCCCACGGGCAGCAGCGTGTACTGCGTGGACGGCACACCTGCGCGTTGCGCGAGGTATTGCGTGAGAAAGCTGGTCGACGAGCCGAGCCCGGTCACGCCGAGCGTCTTGCCCTTCGAGTCGGCCATGCTCTTGAAGGTCTCGGACGCCTTGGTGGAGACCATCTCCACTTCACCCGGCACCTGGCCGAAGATCACGAGCGCCTGAACTTTCTTGCCCTTGCTCTGCAGGTCGATGGTGTGATCGTAGAAGCCGACCACGCCTTGCACCGCGCCTGCGAGCAGTTCGTTCTCCGCGTCGACGCCGGCCGGTTGCGAGAGGATTTCGACGTCGAGGCCTTCGTCCTTGAAGTAGCCGAGTTGCTCCGTGAGCTTGGCGGGCAGATAGATGATCTTGGTGGCGCCGCCGACCATGATCGTGAGCTTTTCAGCGTGAGCAGCAGCCGAAGCAGCGGCAAGGGTGAAGGCAAGACCTGACACGGCGGCAATCTGGCGCAAGGTACGCATGATGCAGTCTCCTTAGGTTTGGTCGCCGCTGGGTGAGGCACGCGGCGCTTTCTGGGTGAATGTCGGCGATTATAAAAATTTGAAACCTTCTGGCAGCTTTCTGGGCAGGCGGTAAATCATGGGTGTTAACCCGCAACCACACGACAACCCTGTCGCAGCGCCGCCCCGAAACGCCACGGCGTATGCCGCAAACCACAGCGGAAACGCGCAAGGCCGCTGTTTTACGGCACAATCAACGGCCTGACTTTTGCCGTTCCCGCCATGAAGCTGCTGCTGATCGAAGACAACCCCACATTGGCGCACTGGCTCGCGAAGATGCTGGAACAGGAGTCGTTCGCGCTCGACGCCGTGCAGGATGGCGACGCGGCCGACCAGTTGCTGCGCACCAACCACTACGACGTGATCCTGCTCGACCTGAATCTGCCCAAGCTGTCGGGCAAGAACGTGCTGCGCCGTCTGCGCCAGCGCGGCGACGCTACGCCGGTGCTGATCCTGACTGCGAGCGGCTCGATCGACGAAAAGGTCGAACTCCTCGGCGCCGGCGCGGACGATTATCTGGTCAAGCCGTTCGAAGTGCGGGAGCTGATTGCGCGGATCAAGGTGGCGATCCGCCGCCAGTCGCCCTCGAAGGCGAGCGAAGTGGTCTGTGGCGATCTGGCGTTCGACATCGACACGCGCCAGTTCACGCTAAAGGGTGCACCGCTGAACGTCACGCCGCGCGAGCGCTCGGTGCTCGAAACGCTGATCCTGCGGCTGGGCAAAACCGTCACGAAGCCGGCGCTGGTCGACGCGATCTTCACGCTCGCGGACGAGCCGAGCGAAGATGCCGTCGAAATCTACATCTCGCGTCTGCGCAAGAAACTCGACGGCAGCTCGGCGGCGATCGTCACGCTGCGCGGACTCGGTTACCTGCTGCGCAAGAAAGAAGATGACCAATAGTCTGCGCATGCGCCTGTTGTGGTGGTTGCTGGTACCGCTCGCGCTGTACGTGTTCGTGACCGGCAAGGCTGAATACGATAACGCGCGGCGCACCGCGGATCTGGTGCAGGACAATCAGTTGATCTCGTCCGCGCGCATGATCGCGGGCGAGGTGGAATGGGTGGACGGCATCTTGCGGGTGGATGTCCCGCCCGCCGCGCTCGAAGTATTCGTGTCGCCCTACCGGGATCAGGTGTTCTACAGCGTGAGCGTCGACGACGGCAGGCTGCTTGCGGGCACGCCTGAATTTCCCACGCGTGCCGCGCAGGCACCGGATACGCCCGATCACTACGACGCTCATGTGCAAGGTCACTCCGTGCGCGCGGTCGGCCTTGTCCGTCTCATGTACGACAACGGCGCGACGCGCCGCGTGCGCGTGACTGTCGGTAAAACCGTGCGCTCGCGTGACGCCATGGCCGAGCAGTTGTGGCAACCACAACTCGTGCGGCAGATCGAGATGATCGTGCTCGCGGTGGCGCTGGTATGCATCGGTCTGACTTTCGAATTGCGGCCGCTGATGAAAGTGAAAGAGGATGTGGCGGACCGCGATCCAATGCAACTCGCGCCGATTCGTGTCGAGCGGCTGCATACCGAGTTGCGGCCGATCGTCGAAGCAATCAATCAGTGCATTGCGCGGCTCGGCGTTCAGGTGGCCGCGCAGCGCCGCTTCATCGCTGACGCCGCGCACCAGTTGCGCACGCCACTCACGTTGTTGGGCACGCAGTTGCAGTTCGCGCGTCAGCAGGAGGGTTTGAATCCGGCTCTGGACGAAGCACTGGCCGCCATGCATCGCAGTAATCGTTCGATGGTGGGACTGACGAACAAGCTACTGTTGCTCGCGCAAGCCGAGGCTGCCGACAACACGCAGCTCGCCTTGGAGACGGTGGATCTGGTTCCGCTCGCCATGGAAGTCGTGGAAGATCTCGCACTGCTCGCACAGGCGCGCGGCATCGATCTCGGTGCCGAACTGAACGGCGCCGCGCCGGTGGCGGGGCACTGTGGCCTGCTTCAGGCATTGATCGCGAATCTCGCTGAGAATGCGATTCGCTATACCGGCAGCGGCGGTCATGTCACGGTGGGCGTGGATGCCGACGCGGAGACCGTCACCGTGAGCGTGTTGGACGATGGTCCAGGCATTCCTGCCGAGTCGCGCAGCCGCGTGTTCGAGCCTTTCTTCCGGGCGTCGGCGGATACGGAAGGCACCGGGCTCGGCCTCGCGATCGTGCGTGAAATCGCGGATACCCATCACGGCGAGATCACGCTGAAGCCTGGCGAAGGTGGCAAAGGCGTGCATATCAGCGTGTCGTTTCCACGGGCAGTGGCAGCGCAACTGCCCACGGTTTAAAGCCGCAGGCAGGATCGGCAAGGCAACGGCAAGGCAGCGGCAACAGCGGGTAGGTTTCCCGCTGAATTTACTGGCTGGCTGTGGTTCTGCATCGATGCGATCGGCAGATCGCGACACGCTAAACGGCAAATCGCATCTGATTCGATATGGTATGCGAAGCAAATTCAGATATGCCGGTTAGCAGGTCGACAACTCCGGGTCACACATTGGAAGAAGCTCATTGACCTGGTCGAGCACGCCTGTCTTCTTCCAGGTGATATATCGAAGATAACAAGTCTGCTGCGGCGGGAAAGTGGCAGGAAGCCTGTGCCATTTCTCCTTTCTTTGCTGCAACCAGAGTATCGCGTTGAGAATCTCGCGATCGCTGCGACGAGGTCGCCCGCGTGCGGAACGAAGGTCGGGAAAGAGACCTTGGACCCTTGCCCAGTCGGCGTCAGAAAGAGGGATTTGTAGCATTGGCTGCCCCGGAACACTGTGTGAGGAATGCGCAGCCGTTGTCCGCTGCATGTGTGGCGATACTAGTAAATCTTTCTTTATCGGTCAAATAGTCTTGTTGCGACGCGTCGCGGTAAATTGTTCAGCACTTCAGCACGCCATGCGTTTGATTTCGCTGCCGTATCGGATTTGGGCAGTGTCGCGCAACATCGGATTCGCTGCCGGCGGTCACATCGATGTGCTGTGCAACGTAACATGAAGCGCAACGCTACGTAACACGCAACAGCGCGCAAACGTTTGGCGGAGAATTTCACACTTCGGCAAACTCGCGTCAGGTACTGCGCAATTCGCTGCGGGACCGGCGTTTCCGTCAATTCGAGCGGCCCTTCCACAGCAGACGTCGCCTCGGTTGGCATGACATGTGCATATAGCGGCCGTAACCAAAAAGTAAATTCGCCATGCACACGCTCGACTACTCAAAACCTGGACTGCCTGCTCGCGCGCGCATGAAGCACGCCGCCCGTATGACGCAAGACGACCTGGAGGATGCCGGTGATATCCCTGTGGGTCTGAGCGAATTCGAAAACCGCGCATTGCAGGGGTTGAGCGCAGGTGAATTTCATCTCGTGTTTCAAGGCGCATATCGCGCCGCAAGCGGAACGCTCGCGCGCCTGGAAGCGCAGCTTCGTTGGGCGCATCCGGATTACGGCGTGCTGCTTCCCGGCAGTTTCATGATGCCGATCGAGCATCCGCAGATGGCGTTGGACATGGCCCTGTTCGTCGTGGATGGGGTATGCCGAGAACTGCGTGACTGTCACGAGGTGAAGCTGCCATTGCAGTCGGTTGCGATCGCGATGCCGGCTCACGTGGCGCTGCATGAATCGCTCGCGGGCGAGATTACGCGCGTGGCCGCCTCGTATGGCGTTTCGCCTCGGCTGTTTGAAATCGAAGTTTCAGACAGCGCTGAAGCGGCAAAACTTCTCCCTTTGCGCACGCTGACTGGGAGTCTTCGCGATGCCGGCGTCAGTATCACGCTCGGCAATTGGGGCAACGGCGGGTCGTCGATGGCGCTGCTCGGCGGGCTCGACGTGGATACCGTGACGGTCGCGCGTGAGCTGATGGCGACAGTGCCGCGCGATAAGCGGGCGGCGGCGGTGATGGCTGCGCTGATGGATCTGCTGCACGCGCTCGACCTGGGGGTTGTGGTGAATGGTGTCGACACTGAGGAGCAGTTGCGGTGGTTGAGTCGCTGGCCACTGGCTCTGGTGCAAGGTTCGCTATTTTCGCTTCCACAACTCGGGCTGGCTAGCATGTTCGCGTTTCGCGGCGAGGCGTGATCGCCATGCCAGATGTTACGTAACGCTGTGTCGAGCGATGTGCTGCGAGTGATGTTCAAACGTGATGAGAGGGATGATGTTCCCCTGATGGCAGGGTTTTCCGTCGGATCGAAGTCGACAGTCGCACAAAAGAACGATCGGCTCGCCCGGTGCCCTCCTCACAGCGGATCAAGCATGAGCAGCGGTGGATACTGTTTAAAACAGCCGGTCTGGTCGCGGGGCGATCCGATCAATTGAACATCGTCGCAAGACATAGTGTGGGCTGAGTTGATTGGCTCAGCGGCTGCGGCTTATCCGCACTGCACTCTATTGCTCTCCGATGTTCCACACCAGGACTTTCCCGTGTAGCGCCCGATGAGACCAACACAACCACCTGCTGGAAGATGGCAGGGCTTGAATCTTCACGATGACCACAAGCGCATCGGCAGAAATGCACTTTTCATCCTGGTCTTCGTCCTCATTGGGCGGTGCGCGGGTGCGCTGAAAGAGATTGCCATTGCGAATTTCTACGGCGTTAGTCCGATCGTCGACTCGTTTCAACTGACCTTCAATCTAATGACCTGGGTTCCAGGCACCCTGGTTTCAGTGCTTGGGATTGTATTGGTTCCTTTGCTGGTCCACGTCCGCATGCTGGAGGATGACGAACGCGTTCTGTTCCTGGCGGAGTTGAACACCGCAGTCGTTGCAACGGGATGTGCGATCGGTGCTCTGCTTTATCTGGCATGGCCGTACGTCTTGCACGTCTTCGCAACAAACCTGTCTGCCGAGAGCGTTCAATTTTCGATGCAGTTTTCAAAGGGACTTGCCCCACTGGCCGTCGAGATTTTGCTGATTGCGCAATTTTCGGCGAGACTTCAGGCACAGGAAAAGCATGTCAACTCGATGTTGGAGTGCGTGCCGGCTGCGACCTTGCTAATTGCAATTGTCCTGTTTCACAAGGGCCATGCCGTTCATTCGCTAATGCTGGGTACCCTTGCTGGTTTCGGCTTGCAGGCACTCTGTCTATATGGTGCTGTCAGACTGAATGACGACATAGGAGCTCCTTTCAAATTTGGCTTTGAATCTCGCCACTGGCCCGATCTTCTGCGCTCCATTGGACTTTTCTCTATCGGCCAGATAGTCCTCTGCCTGGCTATTCCACTTGATCAGTTCTTCGCTGTCAAACTCGGTCCGGGAGGAGTGGCAACCCTGGGCTATACCAACCGGATTCTGGCGCTGATTTTGGCTGTCGGCGCGTTGGCAATAGGGCGCGCCATTCTGCCCGTTCTGACAGATGTCATGCAAACGCGGTCACAGGAGAGGGCTATAGGGATCGCGCTGAAGTGGTGCGCCGTCATGTTTATCGCGGGGTTGACTGTTGTGATGCTTGGATGGCTAGGGGCAAGCCTGTTGGTGGAGATCCTGTTTCAGCGAGGCGCATTTACGGCCCACAACACTCAAATGGTCGCTGCTGCGTTGCGCCCTGGCCTTCTCCAGGTCCCGTTCAACTTCGGCATGATCGTCCTTATGCAGATGTTCTCAAGCCTGAAGCGATACCGAATCATGTCGGTCATTGCCGCGTTCGGATTCGTCACGAAAGTAATCGCCAGCTTTTTCCTTGTAAGACTTCTGGGGGTTGAGGGCATTTTGCTTGCGACATCGATCATGTATGTCTCGATCTTTAGTGCGTATCTTTTTGTCGCGCATCGTTTGACACAGGAGACTGCGCAATGAAAATCGTGGTAGTTGTCAACTCCCTTGGCAGCGGTGGAGCGGAACGCGTTGCGACCACGCTGGCGAATGCGTGGGCCGATGCAGGAGCAAAGGTGCAGCTTGTCGCCACCTATTCCGGCCGTGGAACCATTTTCTATCCTGTCGGCCCGGGGGTTGCAGTCAGGTTTCTAGCCGACATGGTGCCGGGTCGCTCGGCGGGAAAACTGTTCTTCTTTCTCCGGCTTGGAAAACTTAGGCAAATAATCAGGAGCGAACGTCCAACGGTTGTCGTTTCGCACTTGACGAACGTCAATGTGATGACCATCCTGGCAACGTGTCTACTGAGAGTCCCGCTCATTATTTGTGAACACAATAACCCGCTGGTCGACGGAAGATCCCTGTTCTGGCGAATCGCATCACGGCTAACCTATAGATTTGCCAGTTGCGTTTCGGTTCTTACGCATGACGTTGTCGCACCCTATAAAGCCCTCTTGCCGGGTGTCGGAAACATGGCGGTAATCCCGAATCCGCTTCCCGCGGACATGCCGTCAGCGCCTATGCGGCCGAATGGAGCATCCGGTCGTTTCCGCGTGGTTGGGGTAGGACGTTTGCAGTACCAGAAACAATTTGATCTTCTGATCAGGATGTTCTCCCGTCTGTCAAAAGAATTCGACAATTGGGACCTTTATATATGGGGCGAAGGTCCGGAGCGTCCTGCTCTTGAGGAGTTGATCGATCAGCTTGGCCTGCGGCGCCGGGTCTTCCTGCCGGGGCGAACAAACGCTCTCTGGGAGGAACTGGCAAATTGCGACCTCTTTGCTCTCTCCTCCCGCTTCGAAGGCTGGTCGATGGCCCTCATGGAAGCCATGGCGCTAGGACTGCCAGCTGTCGCCTTCGACTGTCCGAGCGGGCCGCGCGACCTGACGGAGCGCGGCGTATCCGGGCGCCTGGTCGAGAACGGAAACGCCGACGATTTCGTAGCCGCGTTGCGCTCGATGATGTCGAAATCTTCGGCCGACCGCCAATCTCTTGGACGTCTAGGCGCAGACTCGGTCCGCGGTCGGTTTTCTCTTGCGAGGGTGACCGCGTTATGGGATGCGGAGTTTCGCAAAATTGGAGTCCTCGAGGAGGTGCGGTAGAGCCGGTGGCACGAGGCAAGACTTGTGCCTCTGGGCAGACGCGGCGTGCATTAAGGAGCCTTGATCGCGGACCTACCGCGCTACAAACCGATGCATCGCCCAGTCCGAATGAGTGGGCCACCTGAATCGAGGAGAACGATAAGAATGAAAGTAGCCCTTTTTGCCAATACAGATTGGTATCTATACAACTTCAAACTGTCTCTCGCGCAGGAGTTGCGTGATCGAGGTTGCGAGGTGGTGCTGTTCTCTCCGCCAGGTGAATACACCACTCGGTTAGAGGAAGCGGGTTTCGTCTGGAAGGAAGTTCCCATGCGCCGACGGAGTATCAATCCGCTGGCCGAACTTCGGGTGATCATGCGGCTGGCGAAATTGCTCGCCGCGGAGAGGCCCGACATCTTGCATAACTTCACAATAAAATGCGCAGTCTACGGGTCGATCGCTTCAAAACTGGCAACGACCGGCGGCATTGTGAATTCCATTGCGGGGTTGGGATTTGTCTTTACCAGCCAAAAGGCGCTTGCGCGATTGTTACGACCGATCGTCAGGGGATTGTTTCGTTTGTCGCTAGGTGGTCCACGCATCACAGTCGTCGTACAAAACCCCGATGACTTGGCATTCTTCAACAAGGCCCGTTGGATAAATCCGCGCGACGTGTGCCTGATAAAGGGTTCAGGCGTGAATTTGGCCCGTTTCCGTGACCGCGACCGTCGCGACGTTCTGGACCGATCGAGGCCCCTGCGACTTGTACTTGCTTCGAGGCTTCTTTGGGATAAAGGGATCGGCGAGTTCATAGACGCCGCGAAACAGTTAAAAAACGAATCACGGCACTACAGTTTTATCCTCGCCGGCACGCCGGATAAAGGAAATCCTGTTTCTGTCCCGGAAGGAGAAATCAGCCGATGGCAGTCGGAAGGCATTGTGGAATGGCTGGGGCATGTTGCCGACATGCCAGGCTTATTCAATGACGTGGATGTGATCGTGCTACCGAGCTATCGGGAAGGTCTGCCTAAATCACTGATTGAGGCGGCTGCTTGCGGTTTGGCCATCGTTACAACCGACGCGCCCGGCTGCAACGAGGTGGTCAACGACGATGGTAAAAATGGGCTTTTGGTGCCGGTTCGCAACGCCTCGGCCCTTGCCAGCGCGATCCGGCGACTCGAGGAGGACCGTGCTCTGTGTTTGACTCTTGGCAATGCCGCACGTGAAAGGGCACTTCTGGAGTTCGACGAACGGATCGTGATACGCAAGACTATTGCCGTCTATGAACAACTGACAAATGCGACGATTCAAGACGTTGCTGCTGAGTCGCGGCGAGCTGTTACGCCGTCTTAGCCGGCACCCTGAGTTTCACAATGGCAAGTGTCTCCGATTCGATCGATCGAGACGCCGGTAGAGTCGGGATCACGTGTTTGTGTCACCTTTCTCCTCCGGAAATCCACAGCTTGTTTGTCATTTTGGTGCCAATGACCATGGAAAATGCCGCAGACCTTTTCGCCGATGGATTCTTTGCCGGGACGCCAGTGAATTGGCCGACGTTGGACCGCCACCCGGTTGAACCGCAATGAAAGCGCTAGCACTTCCGCGTCTTCGTATTGCAAAGCCGCGTGTCCGGCTAAAAGAGTTCTGGTTTCGACCCGCTGGGTGGGCATTTATCTGGGTGGCGGCCATCGTCCTGATCTTTCTGGCGACCGCACCGCGGACCTATGCGCTGCTGGATCAGGACAACTACTTGCGCTATTTTGCCGAAACCAATTGGCAATGGATTCGTATCTACGCCGAAAAACACTCGGGGTTCATGTTCCTTATCGGCACTGTTACGGACGAACTCGGCTGGCGGATGTGGATCCTGCTCGTCAACTGGTTCGACAACGTTCCCGAGGATGGCGTCCGCTTGACGGTATTGGTGCTTAACGCGCTCACCATCTACACATTCAGCAGAGCACGACGTCCGCTTCTGGCTTTGATTCTCTATATTGTAATTCCGACCGCGTTATCCACGGTCGGGCTATTCCAGATTCGCCAAGGGTTTGCGTTCGCAATAGCGATGTACTCCGCTATCGTCTACAGACGGCCGGTGTTGGGCGCACTGATCGCGAGTACGATCCACACCACCTTCGCCGTTCCCGCTATCTTCCTGATCGTGGCGCATGTTTTCAGAAACCGGACGGCACTGGCGATTTCCGCCTGTAGTGCAACGGCCATCGCGCTTGCAAGCGCGGGTCATTTTCTCTTTGAAAGGTTTGGCGGTCGCAGGCTTGGAACGTACTCGGCGGACACGGACGACTTCACGATCAAGCTATTATTTTTGCTAGCCGCCTATGGGATCGCATCAATCTTAGTGCTTTACACTCGACGCAACGACCATAGATGGCCAATGAAAAGGATAGTCTCGCAGATTTCCGTCATCCATATCGCACTCGTTGTCTACCTCGTGGTGGCATTTTTCATTTTCCCATTCGGCAAGGGGCGTGTCTGGTACTACGTGCCGATGTTGTTGCCATACCTGATTCCGGAGATCGTCATCAAGCGATGGCTTGTTCTCGGCATGACGGTTCTGCTTTTTGCCATGGTCGGGGTCGACGCAATCAACAACTACTATAAGAATGTCTACGACTATTTTATTTCCGACATATCAATCTAGTTGGTTTTGCGAGGCTCCAAAGACATGGTCTTATTGAGCATGTTCGTGCAGGATGCCTGCGGGAGAAAGTTCGTTCGAAGTACATGGGTGAACTATGGCGACCTGTGTTTTCGGCGCAAAGCCTCCGCAAGGGCCTTCCTCTACTTGTTTTTCGAACTAAATGAGGCTTCTCGACGCGTCGTTGACTGGTACATCCGAACGACCGCCCCTTCCAGACAATCGAGAAGCGGTCATAATGTGTGATCGACGTCGGCGCACCGGCGGGGGCGTCTCTCTCTCCAATCAGCTTTTCAGGCGATGCGACGCATACCAGTCAACGGTAGTCCTTAGACCTTCGCCCACGCGGATGGCCGGACGGTATCCCAGCACCTCGCTTGCCATGCTTACATCAGCTTGCGAATGTCGGACGTCTCCGGCTCTGAAATCCCGGAACACCGGGTCGGCCTTCGGAGTGAATCCCCTGGCGCGAACAGCCTGAACAATCAACGCATGAAGTTCGAGTAGTGTTGTACGGTCCCCCAACGCAATGTTGCAAACCTCGTGTCCTTCGGCGGGGGATGTCATGGCAGACAGAATATTAGCCTGAACCACGTTGTCGATAAAACAGAAGTCGCGACTGCTTGAGCCGTCACCATTGATCTCTATCGTCTCGTTTCGAAGTGCCTTCATTATCCATCTAGGGATCACAGCGGCATAGGCTCCTTCGGGATCCTGCCGTTTGCCGAACACGTTGAAATAGCGAAGCCCACGGCTGCGGAATCCCAGTTGTTGAGCGAACACATGGGCGTAGAGTTCATCCACGTATTTGGTGACTGCATACGGGGATAATGGCATGCCAATGCAGGACTCTCGTTTTGGAAGTGCCTCGTGATCTCCGTATGTCGAACTCGAAGCCGCGTAAGTAAAGGAGCAGTCTGATCTCTCGCGAGCGGCAAGCAGCACGTTCAGAAAGCCGGTGATATTGATGTCGTTGGTAGTCAGCGGGTCTTTCAAAGAACGGGGAACAGATCCTAATGCCGCCTGATGCAGGATATGATCGACCCCTTCTACGGCGTGCCGGCAGGTATCAATATTCCGAATATCACCTTCCAGGAATGTGAACCTTTCCTTCGCATCCGTGCCTGCGTCCCGCAGAAGATACTCAATGTTGTCCCGCGAGCCCGTCAGAAAATTATCGAGGCCAGTCACATATTGGCCGAGTTGCAAAAGTCGCTCCGCCAGATTGGACCCAATGAACCCCGCTACACCTGTAACCAACCAACGCTTCGGCTTAGCTTTGAGATCGGCACAGATCTCCTCGTATTTACCTGTCATCACTATGTCGGACTTGAGAGATTGTCTGTGGCTTCGCTTATAGACGGAGATCTGAGTCTTCCCGTGGGAAGATCGATTTCAGGTCGAAAACGACGTGGTCATCCTTTCCATAGCGTCTTACTCCTTTGGGACCAAGGTCGGTGAAAGCAGCGTGGGCCACCGCGACAATCACTGCGTCATACACGCCTTTCTGGGGTTCTCTGGTCAACGACAATCCATATTCGTCCATTGCCTCGTGGGATGATGCCCACGGGTCGTGGATATCCACGAGAGCGCCGTACTCTTTCAGCTCAGACACGATATCCACAACACGTGTGTTGCGTAGATCCGGGCAGTTCTCCTTGAATGTAAGGCCCAGAATCAAGATTCTCGCACCACGCACGTGAATTCGCTTTCGGGTAAGCGCCTTGACAAGTTGCGATGTCACGTAGGCGCCCATGTTGTCGTTCAGTCTTCGTCCGGCAAGGATGATCTCCGGATGATACCCAACCGCCTGTGCTTTATGCGTCAAATAGTAGGGATCAACGCTAATGCAGTGTCCCCCGACAAGCCCCGGTCTGAAGGGGAGAAAATTCCACTTTGTGCCTGCGGCGTTAAGGACGGCTTCTGTGTCGATGTCGAGCCTATTAAAGATGATCGCCAGCTCGTTCATGAGGGCGATGTTCAGATCTCTCTGGGTGTTCTCTATGACCTTTGCTGCTTCCGCTACGCGGATACTCGCGGCGCGGTGAGTACCTACGGCAACAATCTCGGAGTAGAGACTGTCGATCAAAGCAGCCGCATCCGGAGTCGATCCAGAGGTCACTTTCACCACCGTTGTCAGGCGGTGGACCTTGTCCCCCGGGTTGATTCTCTCGGGGCTATATCCAACAAAGAAATCGATATTGAATGTCAGGCCGGATATCTCTTCGAGTAACGGAACGCATCGTTCTTCGGTCGCTCCCGGATATACGGTCGATTCATAAATGACGATATCACCGCGCTTCAACACCGAGCCGATCGTACGGGTGGCACCCAGAATCGCCGATAGGTCCGGCTGGTTATGCGCATCGATTGGCGTGGGAACCGTGGCGATGTAAACATTGCATTTACGCAGATCATCGACGCTCGCGGTGAAGGACAGGCCGGTTGCCTGCGCAAGGTCGTCACGCTCCACTTCGAGCGTCCTGTCGACGCCATCATTAAGATCGGCAAGGCGCGCCTTGCTGATGTCGAAGCCCACCACCGTGCGCTTTTTTCCGAACTCGACTGCGAGTGGCAGACCGACATACCCCAGGCCAATTACAGCCAATTTGACTTCTTTTAAACGAATCATTTTTTTTGCCCTTGTTATTGGAGACCCGCTGATTGCTAGTGATCTGTTTCGACTTCGTATCGGTACGCCGTGTAGCGATAGGCGCCGTACTTCGAGCCGTATGCGTAAACCCCGGAACGCTGGATCACCCCGTTGAATATGAGGCCCCGAACGCGTGCTCCAACCTGCCGAAGCCGCTTTTCGGATTCGATCAGCTCGCCGGTCTTGGTTTTGCCGAAACGAGCTACCAGAAATACAGTGGCAGCGGAAGATGCGATCACTTCGGCATCGGCGACCGGCAGCACTGGTGGAGAGTCGAGCAACACAACATCGTATTTCTGCGACCATTCATTCAGAATCTGCTTGAATTTGCTGCTGGCAAGAAGCTCCGATGGGTTGATCGGCCGTGTACCGGTCGAAACGAAGTCGAGTCCCGGCTCGACCTCTCTCTTTGTAGCCAGTTCCATATCGGCGCTACCCGCTATCAGTTCGGAAAGGCCGGCGTCGCGTGTCAATCCGAAATATTGATTCAAATGACCTCTGCGCAAATCGCAATCGACCAGCAGGATACGTTTGCCTGCGGCTGCGAGCACCGAAGCGAGATTCGCGCTAAGAAAGGATTTGCCCATGCCGGGCGAAGGAGCAGTGATTTGAACGATCCTGTTCGAAGCTTCGAGCATTGCAAATTCGAGTGAGGTCCTAAAGCTACGTAGGCTCTCGACGGCCGGATCTTCAGCGGCGACCTTGGTCAACAAAAGAATCTCGCGAACCTTGAGCTTGATCTTCTTGAACAAGAGATCCTGTACTTCGCTAAAGGGAACGATCGAGTAGACGCTGAGGCCGGTGTTCTTTTCCAATGCGTCGACATCGGTTACGCCGCCGTACAGCAATTCTATTGCCATAGCCGCGAATACTGCCGTTGCCAGCCCGAGCGTTGCGGACAGGAGCAGTACAAGAGCTTTGTTGGGCTTAACTGGAATTTCCGGGTTGAATGCCGTATCGACTACCCGAACGTTGCCAATCTTCCCCGACTTGAGAAGTTCCAGTTGCTGGATGTTGCTGAGCGTCGCCACGTAGAGGTCGTTTGCAACCGTAACGTCGCGCGTCAAGCGGATGAGCTCCTGCTCCTGATTGGGCATTGCTTTTTCTCTGGAGGTCAACTCCCCACGCTTTTGACGAGCAAGTGAAAGTTGCTCCGCAATGGTTTGAACGGAAGGGTGCGATGGCCCGAAGCGCATCAATAGTTCCCGTTGTTGTGCCTCCAGCATCGCGATTCGCCCCTCGGCGTCCGCCGATTGCGCCAAGACGACTTTGGCTTCTTCGCCGAGGCTGATAATTCCGTGCGCGTTGCGGTAGGTCGTCTGACGTTGCTCGGCTTCATCTAACCGCTTCTTCATTTCTGGAAGTTGCGAATTCAGGAACGTGAGCGATTTTGCCGCCTGCGCCGACTTGCGCTCGACATTCTGTTGGACGTACTGATAGCCAATCTCGTTGAGAATAGCCTGGAGACGAAAAGGATCTTTGTCCAGCAAGGTGGCGCTGAGTACACCTGAATCCTTGCCCTGCTCAGCGATTTTGAGTCCTTTCTGGAGAAGCTCGATCGTATTCTGACGAGAATGCCGGATCACGTGGAACCGCACGCCGCTCTCTGACGAGATGCTGGCTACATTGATGACAATTGGGCCTCCGCTTGAGGAAAACGTTTCCGTCTTTCCCACGTGACCGATCCATCCTTTAGACCAGCCACTTTCGGCCAGGCGATACGTACTCCCGTCGATAACAGTGAGCGTTAGCGACGACTCCATCAGACCCGGTGGCACTTCGAGGGCGACCACCTTGACCTTCTCCTGCCCCCAGGCGAAGTACCGCAGAAGCGGCGTGGATGAACCATCGAAGGGAATATGGCGCGCGATCCATTCGCCTATGAGCATAAACCGCGCGGGCTCGGCTGTGATGTAGAGCTTTTGCTGGTCCACCGTTCGGGAAATGACAAGCCGCGATCCAAGCAATTGGATTTCTGCATCTGCGGAGGATTTGACCTCGAACATTGAGGAGATGTCGCCAAGAAGATTTTTTGCGGCGCCTGCTGCGTCCGCGTTGTCTTCGATCTGCACGAGAATGTTGGCCTCATAGACAGGCGTTCCCATAAATGCATAGAGTGCGCCGAACAGGACAACGATTGAGGTAATGGAAGCGATCATTCCCTTGTGCGAGATGATCGTGTCAAGTAGAGACGCGAAATTGATATCGTCGTCTTCCTCTTTCAATGAGCTTCCGGCTCCCGCTGTATAAGTCATATGTGGCCCCGTCATCAATCGATTTCAGCCTAAGTCAGCTGTTGCAGTCTATTTTTCCAATCTGTCACGCCAGCCTCGATCAGCGCCAGACATTCGACAAAACTTGAATAGCCCATCTTGTACGGATCGAATATGTCGGTGTTCGAGAAATGTCCGAGTCTGAAAACTCGACCGCGGAGCGGCGTGTGGTTCTTCTCGAGTAGTGCCTTCTGAGCCTCGTCCATGACAAGAATCAGGTCGGAGTCGCGATGGGCCTCGTATGAGAACTGTTGACCTCGATGACACGCCAGGTCCAGTCCGCGCTCCTGCATAAGCTGGTATGCCGTCGAATCCGCTTTTGCACCTACGACGGCATGCAGGCCGGCGGAGCGTAGCGTGATGTGAGGAACACCCGCCTTCAGCAATGCCTCGGCCATGGGACTTCGGCATATGTTTCCAATGCACAGCACGGAGATCTTCTTGATCAAAGCCCGGCTCCCGCTGCTCGTCCGAAATACAAACCCTGCGTGCTGGGCACGAGAAGTGTGATGACGCGGCTCCATCGAACCAGTCCCGGTGAATCGACATACACAAGGTCTTTCGGTCGAAGATTGAAATGTTCGGCGAGACTCAGACTGACAGGCGAGGAACCATCAAGATGAAATACTTCAGGCCGGACGGGGTCGGCAGTCGCCCGAATGACGTATATGGCGGAGGCGTTTGCAAGGTTCTGATTGATGCCGTTGGCCGCGGCAATTGCTTCATTCAGGGTTAGACGACCATCGTGTAATGGGACCGCTGTTTGCTTCATGACTTCACCCGCGACAAATACCTGGTTGTAGGCCTGCGGCTGAACTCTCACGATGTCGTGGTCGGCAAGATATAGATGAGCGAGGTCCACGCCCTGCGAGATCAGTTCAGGGAGATTCAGGTTATAGACCCGCCCTGCACGTACCAACTGCACCTTACTTTCGTCGCCGACTCCGGGAGTAATCCCACTCGCACCTGCAATGGCTTCGAGGATCGACATCGGAATGCTCGTCAATGGCTGTGCACCCGGCTGCGCCACCTGACCTTCGACGAAAATTCGCTTGCTTCGGTAGGCCGCCATGCCGACCGTAATCTGCGGGCGGTGTACGTATTCGTTAAGGGCGCTTGCCAGCCGCGACTGAATTTCGATAAGCGATTCGCCGGCGACCTTGAAGTGGCCTACATACGGAAATTGGATGTATCCGTCTTCGCTCACGGTGAATCCGGGCGCTGTCGGCGAAGTGAGCCCGGCTCGTGGTGTGAGCCCTTGCAAACCAGTGCTGTTCTGGACGTCGCCGGAAACGTAAGTCAGATTCGGGATCACAAGCTCCGGATGGTCCCAGACGATAATCGACAGGACATCACCGGGGCCCACTCTGTACGGTACGGGCTTGCCGATCAACTGTTCGTATGTGTCAGCGCTAGATGCTGCTGATTCGGCCTGTATCTGTGTGACGAGGCTCGGTGTGATCTCGACCACAGTGGGCGTGATGGTGGGACGGCCGTTTTCGGACGGCACATTCGCCTCGTACTTCATGCCTGGAGCGAAGGCGCAGGCGTTGAGAAGGCAGACCGTTAGACTGACAAATAGAAGCTTTGTATAACAGAGGATGTGGTTGGCCATATCACATTTGAGTTTTGGTATGCGGAAGGCAATACACCTTCCAATAATCGTGAGTCGGTTGCTTAAGTCATCCGAGGCAATAGCAGCTTCCGTCTGCGAGTCGAGTTTTAAGTAGTAGAGACGTCGCGACGCCGAGTTGAGAAGACGCCTGTTTGAACGACATCTCGTGGATCATGCAAGGCAACAACTATGCCCGCGTTGTGCAAGAGGATGCATGCGCCGTCCAGACTGCCGGCTCCGTTTTAATTCATGAAATCCAGCTGTACTTCAGCATGCGCGCGGTCAGGCGTTACGGCCTAAGCGCCGTAACGTCCGGTCCATGTTACGGGTACAGGTCGGCCTGATTGAGCGTATAGGTCCGCGAGAGCCACGTGTGACGGTGGCTCTTTGTCGTTACTTGGCTGGCATACAACTCGCTATTACGAACCAGGTGTCTTTCTCTCTACGCGGCGCAGAGTCGCTGCCGGGAATCCTCGCCGTTTGCACCGGGGAGCGGTGATTCGCAGAAACCCAGAACCATCATTGTGGGGAAAGTCGTACAGACGGTCGGCAAGCCAGACGTATGCAGATGAGGGTGGGGAACCTGCCGCATTGGCAAAGTGAAGGTGTCGCCTCGACAGCGAAGCGCTGTTGAGTGCGTCCGAGCTGATTGATTAAATAACCCGCTACGCACATGATCCGCGGGCTGCCGCCTAGGTGTTGCAAGCAACACTCAGGTACGGAACGGGGGCAGTCGCATGTTGTAACGTGATCACGCTGTCGCGGCTACAAAAACGTATTGCTTTAAAAAGAAAAATCGCGATGATTTTCCTTATGCTTCCTTTGGGGCTGTCTTTCGTGTTCGTACTATTGATCTTGCGGTACGACCGATGGCACTCAAGGTTCTCGCACGATCACGATATCTGCGGCGTACAGAAATTCCATCAGAGGGCGGTTCCGCGGGTTGGAGGCGTCGCGATTATTCTGGCTGCGATTTCCTGTGTGGCTGTTACCGCGATCCTGGATGCGCCCGCGTCTCACAGGCTTGGACTGTTTATGCTTTGTTCACTACCGGCGGCCTTGTCCGGGTTTGCAGAGGATCTGACGAAGCGGGTTTCGCCCCGTGCGCGTTTGACCTGCGCTCTGGTAAGTGGCTTGCTGGCCAGTCGGTTCTTGCATGCGACCGTGTCTGTCGTGCATGTCCCTATCATTGATCTAATCCTATCGGTCGGACCTGCCGCGCTTGTGTTTTCGTCGTTTGCCGTTGCGGGCGTCACACACGCCGTGAATATCATAGATGGCTTCAACGGCCTGGCGTCCGGTGTGTCCCTGCTCGTGCTGTCGTCCATTGCGCTGGTTGCGTATCTCGCCGGCGACCAATTTGTTTTCTTCGCCGCGTTGATGATCGCTGGGTCGATTCTGGGATTCTTCGTCTGGAACTTTCCTCGGGGAGCGATATTTCTCGGCGATGGTGGAGCCTATTTTATTGGTTACTCGATTGCCGTTTTGGCGCTCGTGCTTGTGTCAGAGAATCCGACCGTTTCACCTTGGTACGGCGCGCTCGCATTAATCTATCCCGTGTTCGAAACGCTGTTCACGATCTACCGGCGTAAGTTTGTGCAGGGGAAGCCGGTGGGACAACCCGACGGATTGCATCTGCATACGCTTGTACATAGGCGTATTACTTGTTCATCTCAGCCGCGATTCGGCCTCACTTCGAATTCGATGACGTCACCGTACCTGTGGGTACTCTGTCTCATGCCATTGTTGCCGGCGTCGATCTTCTGGAACCAGGATGTATCGCTAGTTGTGTCACTTGGGCTCTTCATCTTGCTATATGTCTATCTCTATGCGTGCCTCGTCAACTTCCGGGCACCATTGCTCTTTAAGGCGTCAAGGTCTGCAAGGCCGCGTTTGCGCCGGCGCGGCGTCTGATCGCAAGACGTGTCCGGGGTAGGCGGATGAAGATCGTTCATATCATCTCGGGCTTGGGGGTCGGCGGCGCCGAAGTATGTCTGTGCCGGTTTGTCGAGCAGTCGCAGAAAGACAGCGTACAGAACGTGGTCATATCGCTGTCCGGAGAGGGGGACGTTGCGCCGCGGTTAAGGCGTTCAGGTTGCGAGGTGCTCGCGCTCAACATGGGTAAGTCATGGCGGACGCTCTATGTGCTACTTGAGTTGGTTCGCCTTGTCAGGCGTATAGGTCCCGACGTAGTACAGACATGGATGTACCACGCAGACCTGGCCGGTGGACTGATGGTATTCATCAGCCGTCTGGTCGACTGGTTCGACCTCCGGAGGCCTCGATCAACGCCGACCTTGGTTTGGGGAGTTCACCACACGGCGTTTCCCAGATTTCGTGAAGGGTTCGTTTTGGGGGCGGTAGCCCGCCTCTGTGCTCGCCTTTCCTCTGCAATTCCGGACGCAATTATATGCTGCGCTGATGCGGCTCGCGTGTCTCACATAAAACATGGTTACTGCTCGAAGAAGATTTATCTAGTCCGCAATGGTTTCGATACGGAGCTGTTCAGGCCATGTAAAAGCGCGAGGGACGATCTGAGGATGAAACTGGGATTACCGGCCGACTGTCGAATCGTCGGTATTGCGGGGCGCTACCACGCAATCAAGGACATTGGGAACTTCATCGACGCAGTCGCCATCGTTGGGGCGAGAGAACCTGATATTCAGTTTGTGATGATGGGCCATGGATTCAGCAAGGGTAACGGCCATTTGGAAGATCGGATTGCGGTTAAGGGACTTGAATCCAGAGTGCACCTGATGGGGCCGACAAGTAACATTCAGGAAAGCCTGGCAGGTCTTGATGTCTTCTGTCTCTCATCCCGCAGCGAAGGGTTGCCGACGGTAATTGGCGAGGCGATGTCCTGCGGTGTCCCATGTGTCGCTACAGATGTCGGCGACACCGCATCGTTGATCGGAGAAACGGGCGTTGTCGTCCCACCTAAGGACAGCATAAGGCTCGCCGATGGAATACTGTCGATTGTGAACTTGTCGAGTGAGGAGAGGCGTGAGCTCGGTCAGCGAGCTCGGCACCGCATTGTTCGTCACTTTCCGCTTCACGCCGCATGCCGGGGTTACTTGCGACTGTACGGAAGATTACGCGTGCGGTGATTCCCGGCGTGGCGGGCAGACGGCATCGGATCTTAACTTCAATGAGCCAAGATTGAACAATCAGCCTCGAATATCTCTCAGCCGGCGTGATGCACTGAAGTTCGCAGCTTTCGGGCTTCTCTCCGTTTCATGCGCAAAGGTCCGCGCTGAGAGCACGGCCGCCGCGGAGGTGGCGGCGCAAACATTCGGTGTGAAGGCAGATGGCCGCGCTAACGATACGGCAATGTTGCAGCGTGCCATCGACAATTGTGTGGGAAAAGTGCTGGTGATCTCCGGAAAACCTAGAATAGATGTGCAGGGCCTGACGTTGAGATCGGGCACTAGGATCAGATTTGATGGAGGCGCAGCCATTAAATTGCTTCCTCACAATACATACACGTACCAAATGGTCCGTATCTGGGATATCCATGATGTCGAGATTGTGGGTCTGGTGCTTGACGGAAGCAAGGAGCTGAACTCTGCCGCGAACGATCGTCGAAAGAATGGATATGGGATGGGAGTTTCCATTTGCGGGTCATCGAACGTGGTGTTGACCAATCCAGTCACGAACAACTGCTGGGGAGATGGAATCTATATCGCTAACAGCTACACGGACCGGGACGCTGTTTGCTCAAATGTGGTGGTTAAATCCCACTACGCAAGCGGATGCAGAAGACAAGGTATTTCGCTTATTAGTGGTCGCAACGTTCGCATCCTGAATCCGCTGTGGGAAAACATCCGCGGCACGTTGCCATCGGCGGGTTTGGACATTGAGCCTAACAGCAATCGAGATGTGCTTGAGAATATCGTGGTGTCAGATCCGGTGACGCGTAACTGCCGTTGCGGAATCGAGCTATGGCTGGCCAGGATACCGGGGGCGGTTGCGAAGAAAATCGATATTCAAATTAATGGGCATCAGGATGACGGCAGCGACAATGCCTATATTGTGTCGGCCCTGAAAAGTAAGGGGCATGTGGTTGAAGGAAGGATCGTCAGTCGACATGCTCACTGGGTTAACACAAAGGGTGTAGCCTATCTTCGCGAAGGGATAGAGGCGCCTAACGTCGTGGTTCAGATTGAGCCTTAGTTGATTGACCACATAGGCCTGCGGCGTACAGAACCTCACAATTGACTTCGATTGCTGATGTTACGGGCGCTCGTAGCGCATAAGCAATATCGGCACTACATCCAGGTGCTGGATTGGACGTCTAAAGCGTGTGGTCAGTGCGACATCACACGAACTTCGCGTTGTCACCGTTGCCGCGCGCTTGGACTGGCAATGAGACAAACCCCGATGCGATCGCCCCACGAGAGGGCGGCGTTTCTATTAACCTCACACCGCACGCCATGACCTATATTCTCGCAATTCTGTGGAAGTTATGTTTTGCCTGGAGTCTCATCTACCTGGTGACAAGTCTGCGGACGGCCTTTTGGATCTCGAGACGCCGAGGTAGTGGGCTCATTTTCCTTGAGTTGCACCCGGGTCGCGCGATTGGTAAAACGGAGACTGCGAAGGCGAGGTCTTTGCGGCGGATGGGCTTCTCGGCAACCGTATCGATGCTTCTGGGCATAACGTCGTGGTTGATTGCCCAGGCTACCAGCTAGTCGTAGACGGAAAACAGATGCGGCGCATTGCGCGCCGCACCTCAAGGTCAGTCCGTGGTAGTAAGACGCTGAACATATCTTGTCAGTTCAGACGTTTCATCGCCACATTGCGTCAGCGGTCCTAAAGAACGGATGTGAGTATCGGTCGGCTGTTTCTTCGCGAGGCTTTCCGCCTCAAACCTGTCTAGGTCCCCAAGTAAATGCTGGATCTGCAACGTTTGTGTCTCAGTCAACCGAAACTCGCTCTGTATCCGCTGCAGCCGTCTTCGCCAATACGCCGGCTGCAGCACCGGCTCGCCACGGAACGCGCTGAGCGACGGCACCATCACACGCGCCACGTGAGCGATGTCTTCATCCATTGTCATGCCATAACCCCGTGACCTCGCCATTTAGGAGTGGACTTTATTTTTATGTCGAGCGTGGACTGAAAATCTGGCAGATGGTATCTGTCCGAACGCGGCGGTCATCATCCTACAAATTCGTAGTCCGTAGGTCAAGGTGTTCGACACCTGTCGATACAATGGCAGGCTGACGCAAGCCAGCTTGCCGCGAGGTTGGTCGATTTCGAGGGAGCGCCTGTTGCGCTGCGCGATCAGCCGTTTTTTATCGATATCCGGCCTGGCGAGTAGTGGCGACCATCGGAAATGATGAACTGACTTTTCCTGGTGTCGATATTGACTAAGGCATGCTGGCTTGATGGGAAGCTGGCGCATTGGTGAACGCTCACTCAAACACACGCAAGAGCTTGGCAAACACCCCGTTCCTCGCAATCCAAGCGGCGTATTCCCTGTACTCCGGATCATTCATCAAATGTCTTTCTTCAGTCCTGGCCCGAAGAAAATACAGCAGATTTACCGCAACCAGCGCCGCACAATGTGTCACCGCAACCTTCCAGCCCAGCGGCTCGACAAACGGCACTGTCACCATCCAGTAAGACAGATTCTTCGAAATGTAAGCCGGATGTTTGGTGAACCGATACGGCCCGGACGTAATAATTCCACGATTAGTCAGATTCGAAAACCGCAACCCAAACGAAATCGTAGCGAGCGCATAGCACAGCAGCAAAGCAATGATGACCGCGCCCCAGACCACACGCACAACCGGCACGGTAATCAGCCAGCCGTCCCAGAACACCGAGCCTTCGTAATGAATGTACTGGTTCGAGATCAAGGACCAGAACGGCTGATAACAGATCAATGCTGCCAGCCAACCCAAGGTGGTCGGCTCGGCGCTGCGCACGTGGCTGTCGAGAATGCGCAACGTGCACAGGTAGCCCACCGTGCCGAACATCAGGTCCATCGCAAACGACAGGTCATACATGAAGCGGAATGTCGCGAGCGAAAACGGCGCGTTCAGCGCGGTCGTCAACGACGCGTCGAGGTGATCCGCATTGGTCGACAGGTAGACGATCATCAACGGCAGAAAGAACGCCTTCACCATCCACCCGGCCAGCATCTCGCGCACAGGACGCCAGTTCGTCGGCCGCTCGCCGCGAAACAGGAGGTGAGCCCATAACAGATACGCGTCGTCGACTTCGCGCTGATGTCTGTCCATCCACGCAAAATAAAACGGCGCCGCAACGAGCACATACGGCGCGAGCGTTCCGATCAGCGACCAGAACGGGTTATAGAACGCACCGTGATACTCGGGCAACAGCCAGTAAAGCACGCCGATACCGGCATATACCGAGGCCAATGCCGCGAGGCGCAACGCAACGCGTGCAATGCTGAGCGACCGCACCGCGCGGCTTGCCAGGCCGGCGCTCGGCCGCAAATAGACACGCGCGACAAATAGCTCGTAGGTGGCGATGGTCGCGATGATCGCGAGACAGGCGGCAGTACTGCGCGCCGCGCCGTCCAGCGCGCGACTGTCGCGCAGCGCCCAGAGCGTCAGCAGTCCGGCGGCAATCCCAAGCAGGCCGATCGAAAAGGGCGTCGCTGAGCGCGGCCGCGAGTCTTGCACGCGCGCGACCGCATCGAAAGTGGAGTTCATGTCATCCCTCGTAGTCGTGACATTGAAGGCGGCCGGGCTGTTGGCTTTTTTGCGCCCGGCCGCTGTGCTTGCGTAGCGCTTATTTGCCGGCTGTCGCCGCGCCGCCAAGCAGTCCGCCGACCAGATTCGTCACCGGCGCAAGCGGGTTCTTGCTGGTCGAACCGTTGCCGCCCGTGCTGCCGGCCGAGCCACCGGTCAATCCGCTGATCAGGCCCGTCAGCGGATTGGCGGGCGCGCCGCCTTGTGAGGCGCCGTTGACGGCGCCGCTCACGCCGCTCGTCAGCGAGCCGACCAGGCTGACGACAGGCGCGAGCGGACTGCTGGTGCCGGGCGTCCCACCCAATGAACCGACCTTGCCGAGCAGACCTGTGACAGGCGCGAGCAGGCCGGCAGCGCCGCCTGTACCACCGGAACCTCCTGTGGCACCGCCCAGCGATCCGAGGTTGCCGATCAGGCCGCTCAAAGGCGGGATGGCGGCGCCACCCGCGCCGCCCGAGCCGCCCGAGCCACTCGTGCCGCCGAGCGGTCCGAGCAAGCCAGTGATTGGCGCAAGCGGATTGGTGGTCGCGCCGGTGAGCAGTCCGCCCGTGTTCGTGACGGTTTTGCCCAATTGGCTTACGACTCCGCCGACGTCCTTACCGACCTGATCGCCGGTGGCGCCTGACACTTTGACGCCGGCCGTGTTGAGGCCGTTGCCGAGTGTGCCGAGCAGGTTGTTGAGCGGCGAACCGAGGCCCGTCGCGTTGCCGATTGTCTGCGTCGTGTTGGAGACCGCGAGGGTGATCGGGTTGATCGCCGAACTGAGCTGCGTCTCGATCTGTTGAACCGGCGCGCTGGAGAGCGCGGTGTTCAATCCTTTGCCGAGAGCCGTGACGCCGCTGCCCACGCCGCCGACGACGCTGCCCAGCGTCGACGTCACCGGGGCAAGCGGTTTCAGCGGACCCGTGCCGAGACTCGTCACCACACCGCCGACCGCGGTGACGGCAGCACCGGTGTTGGAGACGACGCCGGAAGTCGAGGTCAACGTCGGGCCGAGCGGATTAGCCGCGCTGCCGAGGGTGCCGAGGCCGGCGGCGGTGCCGTTACCCAGCACCTTCACGCCATTGCCGAGGTCCGTGAGAGCCGTGCCGAGACCGGCAGTCGTCGCGCCATTGACGCCGGGAATCGACGTGCCCGTGACCTTGGCGCCGGTGTCGGCGACTGTTGTGCCGACTGCCGTGATGAGATTGCTGGCATTGGTGACGATGTTGCCGATGGGGGTGGAAGAGGTACCCGAAGTGCCCGAAGTTCCCGAAGTTCCCGAAGTTCCCGAAGTGCCCGAAGTGCCCGAAGTGCCCGAAGTACCCGAAGTGCCGGAAGTGCCCGAAGTGCCGGAAGTGCCCGAAGTGCCCGAAGTGCCGGAAGTGCCGGAAGTGCCGGAAGTGCCCGAAGTGCCCGAAGTGCCCGAAGTGCCCGAAGTGCCCGAAGTGC
>Ga0255336_100201_pt1 | contig 122903 bp, 101 predicted proteins | sample MeOH1_35cm_T3_17_FD_189102 | JGI IMG/M metagenome (GOLD analysis project Ga0255336, IMG submission 189102) | Sandy soil microbial communities from University of British Columbia, Vancouver, Canada - MeOH1_35cm_T3_179 | ecosystem: Engineered > Artificial ecosystem > Sand microcosm > Unclassified...
TACATGACGAGAAACGGGGGGCGTCGCACGTTGCAAGACCGCCGCCTCGCTGAACTCCCCAACTCGAAACTTACTGCCGAAGCCCGGGACCCAAACCAAAACACGACTTTTTCAACAGAATCGGCCAATTTGGGACATTCGACACCATCGCACAGACCGTTGACAATTGCACTGCGGCGAGGATATTCGCGCGATTGCGTTATGGCCAGGGCCTTGGCCTGCCAATCGCGCGTTTGCATACTCCTGTTGCGGAGAAAGCGTAATGCATGTGCGTAAATTTCGCATCGGCGACGAGGCGGCTCTTTTCAAGGTTTATTTCTCTGCTATCCATCAGGTTGCGAGTCGAGACTATTCCCAGGAGCAAATCGAGGCATGGGCACCTGTCGATCTGGATTTCGGGATTTGGGAGGGGCGAATGCGAGGCATCGATCCGTTTGTTGTAGAGGCCGATGGACTGCTCGTCGGGTATGCCGACCTGCAGGAGAACGGCTACATCGACCATTTTTTTGTCTCGGGTGATTATCCACGGCAGGGCACGGGCCGTCTTCTCATGGAAACCATTCACGAAAGCGCCCGAAGTCGAGGCATAGAAACGCTCACCTCAGATGTGAGTCGTACTGCGCAGCCATTTTTTGAACACTTCGGATTCGAAGTGATTGAGCAGCGATCGCCGAGGATCAGGGGAGTGGTGGTACCGAACGCCTTGATGCGAAAGCCCCTTTCTGCGCGCGGAGAGTAGCCGACGGAAGATAGCGTCGACGAACCGGGTCACCATTGCGAGGAATTGCTCGCCATACGGTGGCAATTCGGTGTCGCTGAACGGCTGTTGTCGGGAATCGAAAACGTCCCTTCAGGGTCGGCTACGGTCCTCCACGTCGGTCGGTAGCCGGCCCACTTCATACATTCGATTGCGTCGCGCGAACGGCGCTACCGGGCGAACCACGTTACAGCCCCGGTCGCCAGGTCCAGACTAACCCCCGGAAACCGTGGAAATGAAGCTGTACCTACTAGGGTATTTCGCCCCGTGCTTGTATCGTAGACGAAATCGTATGCTGTACCGGAACTCGTATAGTTAATGTATTCGGTATTCTGGCCTTGCTTGTTGAATTTCCACAGACTTCCGCCTGTACCCTTGTCGTTCGATGTAAGCATCTGAGTCTGCCTGTAATAACCTTCAGGATAGTTATACAGAATCTGGGTGTAGCCTCCAGTCGGCAAAATGACAAGCTGTTCTTCCAAAAAACCGCTTCCGTCGTAGCTGGAATGATAAAGACGTCCGTCTACGCTTTGGCTGGCAACGGTGCTTTTTACACTATCGTCAAACCAGAATATGTTTTTCCCTGGATTGAATGTAAATCCCGGCGAAATAGGCGCACTTGAATGCGCAATACCATCATCGTCAATCGTCCACTTTTCTCTCGATTCTTCGATAACAATCGTGCTACCGGCGAGCGAAGTGGGATCGTCGGTTTCAAATATCACTGACGTTGATTTTTGAATATAGACATGATTCACTAGACCCTTAACATCCACGCGATTTCCACTTGCGACAAATATAAAATTATTGTCACATTCCACCGTGACCGTGTTGCCGGTCCCATTGACATATATAAAATGGATTGGGGCCGCGCCACCCGCCGTGGAGTCTGCCCTAACAGTGTAGTTTTGTCCCGCACCTGAAATCCAGATTTCAGAGGCGGCGCCAATCTGATCATTAGTGAACACATTGGAGAAGCTGCCGTCTACGAATACATTAAGCCCCGATATGGTCGATTCAGCCAAGTTCCACACGGCCTGATTTTCAGGCATGCCATTCAACTGTAGCAGTGTATCTTCAACCCGTGCACCGTATATATATTCAACGCCGTTAGCAAAAGTAATGCGCTCTCCACCTTTAGGGACAGTGTTTGCGCCCGTCGGCATCATCACTTGCCAGTCATATATCCATCCAGCACTGTCGATTTGAGGCACCGGAATGCAGCCGGAAAAGCATTGTTCGAGTGTGGTTGAAAAAGTGTCAGTGAATGACGCCTGTTCGGAAGGCGAAAGTTGGTCGTAATAGGAAAGAATCGGAGCTTTCAGGAAATCGAACACGTCGCTGAGCTTCGCCGTAGCCGGAATTTCCCATGCTGCAACTGTCAGAACTGCGCTGAGTATGCCCAGGCCGACTGCTGAGACTGGAGTGGCAGAGAATGCGCGAACGCTTAGCGCAGCAGCAACTACCCCCGTCAACTGACTTATCTGTACTTCTCCAACGCCTTTCTTGTACGCGGTATCCGCCACAGCGGCGATTGAAGCCACTAGGCCAATCTTCGCGGAGTTCGACGCAAATTTGCCCATCAACGCGCCGGCGGCCAGAGAATCCTGTGCGAACTGTTGAAGCATTTGAGTGCTCCCAGTTGCTATCCCAGTCACACTCGCGGTGGCACTTACCGCTGCACTGAATTTGACCAGTGGGTCCGCCTGATTCTGATCCAATGCGCCCGAAACGCTATTTGCGGCGTCGCCGGAACTTACTGTTCCGTTGATCAGAAAATTAACAAATGAAGATACTGCCCGAGACGTTGTAACTGAAGTCATGTTTTAAAACCTCCTCATATCAAAACGCAACGCACTGCGTATAGATATAATCCACAACACGACAGCGACCATGTATAAGCGTGACAGTGGAAAATCCATGCTGCGCATACTTTTCAACTTTGAATATGAATCAACCTCCGATAGCAATTCCTCGCCCGATAAAGTTGAGACTTTTGTGATCCAGTATTTACCTTTGCCGTTGACAAGATAGAAACCTTGCACCTCTAATTTCACGTTGTCACCATGCGTTTTCACGAACCCCCGGATTCCGGAATACTCTTTTATATATTCGACCGGAAGTAGTTCGCCGGTACTGGACCGAAATACGCAGAAATTTCTTTCTGACGATCTCGCGGGACATTTCTTTGTAGCGAATATTCCAATTTCTTTTACGATCGGCGCAACCGGAGGCAAATTTCCCTGATAAGGCCTCGTCGCGATATATGAAAGCAAGGGGGAAAATAGCGTAAATACGATTGCCATTTCCAGAATCAACCTATCGTCTTTTTGTCGCCCAGACAGAGTCGCATCCGCCCGGTATAAAAGCCCAGATATCGCATTGAAGATATTCATTGAATTTTCGATTAACTCTTCCGGATTTCAGGGTCCATCCAACAGAGTCTATGATTAAATTTCAAATGGCGAACAAGGAAATACCTTGAAACTGACGAAGCAAATCTGTTTGTTGGCAAAGAAATTTCTGAATTCAAAGCGCATGAAAACGTTTCACGCTTGAGGCGTTAATACCACAATCCGCTCCGTTTCCCGGTCTTCACATTGAACAGATCACATCCGTCGGACTGGTGCGGTCTGCGGTTTCAATCGCGCGAGATATCGTCGAACGCTCTCGTCAATCTGCTGCTGACGCTTGTCGGTCTTGCCGGGCGTGTAGTTCCTGTCACGGCTGGACAAACTACTCTTCAGTCTCAATTGCTCTTATCCCTTCCGCCAACCCCAACATTTCCCCCCAAGACTAAATCCGAGACAGCCCCACTCCCTTATAATCACCAAGTCGTCGGGAAACACCCAGCGACCAGGTTTAGCAGCCTGACGTTCCAACCGCACACCCGCCCAGGCGGGGCGTGCGTCTACTGCTGCACGTCTATATTTCTATGGGCGGGCCGTGGTGGGGGAGCCGCAAGGCTCGCCGGAATGTTGGAACGCCGGTCTGCTAACCCTACTTCGTGCCCGCTCACCCTCCCCCCAAAGATGCGTGTCCGGGCGATCCAACCCACCAACAAGGAGATCGCACCATGACCAGGCCCGTCAAAAATCAACCGGCTTCGCGTCCGCCCGCCGACGCACTCCAGTACGAAAAGCTTGCCCTTTCCGCGTTCGATTTATGCGACCGGCAGTTGGGTCAACTGGACACGTTGATCACACTGGCGTCATCGATAGTTAGAAATCCTGCGATTACCCACGACGAAAGAAAGCGTCGTCAGACGTTGCTCGAATTGCTGGTGGACACGGCCGAGCAGTATCAGCAGGATCTCGAATACGACCGCGAGTTGTTCCAGGTGATTGCACTCGACGCGAAGGGCGTCGCGCGCAGCCGCCTCACGGCGCAGCATGCGACGAACTTGCTGACTAAAGCGTCGCAGCGAGCAAAAGCGTCGATCGAAGCAACAAAAGCGTCGCCCCGCAAAAAGCCATCCACGCAAAGCACGATCGAATCGCCGTCCGCTACCGTGCAACAGCCGTCCACCGCGCCGCACTAAGACCGCACCAAGCGATCAAATCGAGCCTCGCACAACAGGCAACCGCCCGCACAAAAACAAATGGCCGCAGCATCCGCTGCGGCCATCAACCCATCAACTCATGAACTAAAACCAGCCGTTTCAAGTTCCCAAGACAGCGCACCAAGAACCCACACGCCGCCCCCAAAAACCCTCAAACAATATTCATCGCCAACGCACTCTCGCGATAATGCTGGCTCGCCTTCTCCGTATCGCCGAGCTGTTCATGCAAACGCGCCAACGCGCGATGCGAGCGAATCTTCAGCGTCTCGTTGTCCGCGAGTTTCAGCGCGCGTTCGAGGAACGATTGCGCCTTGCCCCACAGTTGCTGATGCAGGCACAAGCGGCCCAGCGCGAACATCAGGTCCGCATCTTCCGGACGATCCTTCTGCCACGCTTCGGCCTTCTGAATCAGCGGCAACGCGTCGCCGCCCGCCGTATCCGGATAGCGGCGCAGCAAACGCGCGTCCCAGTTTTGCGCCAGCGCTTCCTCGACGATCTTGCGCGCTTCCTGCGGACGGTTCAGCGCCACCAGCAACTCGGCGGCGAGATCCGCGAGCCGCGGCGAATGGCGTTCGGTGGCCGACAGCGAATTCCACAACTCCAGCAGCGCGTCGGCATTGTGGCGCCGGTCACGCAACAGGTTTTCCGCCGCGATCTGACGCAAGCGCACCGCCACGGCCGGATGAATCGCTTCGCGTTTTTCCAGCGTCTTGACGAGCTTGAGCACCTCGCCCCAGTTCTTCAACTGCTGTTGCGCGCGCAACGTGATCTGCTGCGCGTGAATCCGCCGCGCGCCCTGCGACTGCATTTCGGTCAGCGCGGTCAGCGCGCCGTCCGCGTCGCGGCCATCCGCGCGCATGTCGGCGGTGGCCATCAGGCGAGCGTCCTGCCAGTCGGCGTCCTTGATCTGCGCAAGCCATTCGTCGCGCCGCGCATATTCATGCATGCGGTGAGCGGCGGTGGCCGCGATCAAACCGGCCGCGCCCTTGTTGTCGCCATTCGCAAGCGCGTCTTTGGCCGCCTTTTCAGCGCGCGAAAAACGCCCGGCATACAGGTTGCCGATCGCATCACGCAGCGCGGCATGCGCTTTCGCGACACGCGAACGCGCGCGATACGCGGCCACGCGTTGCGGCATGCGCCAGATATTGCGGAAGATGCGCAGCAGCGCATACAGCAGGATGAACAGCACGACCAGTCCGACCACGAACAGATTCAACGACATGTCCACGCGGTACGGCGGATAGATCAGCAGCACCTGCCCCATATCGAAGCGTCCCACCACCGCCAGCACCACGGCAATGGCGAACAGCAATGCAAGCCATAGAAGTCCCCGGATCGCCATGATTAACCTCGGCTCCGGTATTGATTGACGGCCTGCAAACTGGTGCTCAGATTCGGCAGTTCAACCGCGGTCGCTCCCGCCTGCACCTGCTTGACGAGATCGCTCACGGTCTGGGTTTTCTTCGACGAATTGTCGAAGTAGCGCGTCAGCGCATTCTGCGCCGCGAGCAGGTCGGACTTCAGCGTGGTCTCGTTGCGCGAGAGCAAGGCAAGACGCGCCGACAGCAAGCGCAGCTTGAGATTCTCGCGCACGAAGTAGCCCTGATCGGGCGTGACCAGCATCGCGTCGGCATTGTCGATACGGCGCACCTGCACGAGGCTCGTCAACTGCTGGCCGATGCCGGTGCTCACCTCGCGCCACCACACCTTCCAGCGCGGCTCGCCGGTGGCCGCGGCCACCTTGGCCGTATCGGCCCACGTCGCGGCTTGCGGCGTGGCATGGGGGATCGGAGCTTCGCCGGAGAGCGGCAGGTCGTCCACATGGTCGATCGCGTTGTCGAGCTTGATGGCCAGACCCGTGAGGTCGGTGGACGGCGCGGCCTTCAGCTTGTCGATGTCCTGCGCGATCGCCTTGCGCACGGCGACCGCTTGCGGGCTGTCCGACGCGGCGAGGCGCGTGTCGGCGCTTTGCAGCGCGAACAGCGCGAGCTGCGTGTTGCCGGTGAGCTGCAACTGCTGGCTCGCGGCGGAGAGCATCTGGCCGACTTCGGCCAGCGTCCAGTCGTCGCGATTGCGCGCGAGATCCGCGTACTGTTGTTGCAGCGCCTGCTGCGCGCTTTGCGCATCGGCAAGCTTGCCTTCCAGTTGCGCGACCTGCGAGTCCGATTGATGCACGGTGGCGAGCGCCTGGTCCGTCTTGATGCGCAGCTCGTTGGTCTGCGTGTCGTTGGCCTGCTGGCGCTGCACGAGTTGCTGCTCGGTGCGCTCCACCTTGCGATTGAGCGCATAGCCGCCCACGCCCGCGGCACAAGCAATGATCACGACGACAAACCACAGCAGCGGTCCGCTCGCGCTAGAACGCTTTTGCGCTTCGTAGGGCGTGAAGGGTGGATTCGGCGGCAACGCAGTGGTCGCGGCAGGCTGGGGTGAAGCGTTCGTGGATGCGTTTGTTTCAGTCATGCGTGATTTAGCCGGTGAATGAGCCGGGTTGGACGGTACCGGTTGAACTACGGTCGGGACGGCGGCAAGCAGGGTGCGGACAATGCGCTCATCGCCCGCGCCGGACACCGTAATGCTATCAAAACCCAATGCCCGCGCGGTCTGCGCGATTCGCGGATGCGGCGTGACGAGCGTGGCGCGTTTGAGCTGCACGATTTCGTCGGCGGTGAGGTGGTCTTGCGCCAGTTCGTGCAGATTGCGCACGCCTTCGGAACTGGTGAGCAGCCACGCGTGCGGCACGCCCGCGAGCAGTTCGTGCACGCGCGCCCAGCCGCCGATCGACGGTTCCGGCACGAGGCGCCGATACGCCGCGACGGTCTCGACTTCGGCGCCGGCTTCACGCAGACGCTCGGCCAGCCACTCGCGGCCGCCGTCGCCGCGCACGATCAGCACGCGTTTGCCTTCCAGGTTCGTCGCGCCGAGCGCCATGTCGATCGCCGCGAAGAGGCCTTCGGAATCGAAGCGGGCGGCTTCTTCATCCGCGCCGGAGGGCGGACTGATCACGTTGTACGCCGGCGCGCTCACGCCGTGACGCGCCAGCGCCTGCACGCTACCAGGACCGACCACGCCGATCGGCAGCGCATGCGGCCAGATCGTATCGCTGTGAGCGAAGGCGTGATCGACGGCATTCGGCGACACGAACACGACGAGCGCATAGCGTTCGAGCGAACTCAGCGCCGCGCGCAATGGGGCGTCGTCCGTGACGGGCGCAACGTCGATCAATGGGAAGTCGAGCGTGGCGAGGCCGACTTCGGCGAGCCGTGCGATCAGTTCGCTCGACTGACCGGCCGGTCGTGTAATCACGACCGTGAACGCCGCCTTGTCGACGGCTGGGGATGCGTTGCCGGGAGTATCGGCCGCCATCACTCGCCGGTCACCGCGCTGTCCGCCGCAGCGGCGCCGCCGGCGGTGCCGAGTGCGCGAACGATGTCCATCGCGCCTTGCTGCGCGAGCGCGTCCGCGACTTCCTGGCCGAGCGCGAGCGCATGCTCGACGGTGGGCGCGGGCGCCGACGCGTGCGCGCTCAGCACGCGCTGGCCGTCCGGCGTCGCGACGATGCCGCGCAGATGCAGCGCGCCGTCGTGCCAGGTGGCATACGCGGCGAGCGGCACTTCGCAACTGCCGCCAAGCGCGCGCGAGACCATGCGCTCCGCTTCGACGGCAGCGGCCGTATGTTCGTGATGCAGCGGCGCGAGCCATGCCGCGAGGTCCGCACGGTCGGCGCGAATCTCGATGCCAAGCGCGCCCTGCCCCGCTGCGGGCAAGCTGTCTTCGGGATCGAGCAACGCGCGGATGCGCTCGCCCAGACCCAGACGCTTCAGACCGGCCGCCGCGAGAATGATCGCCGCGTAATCGCCGCGATCGAGTTTGGCGAGGCGCGTGTCCAGATTGCCGCGCAACGGCCGCACTTCGAGATGCGGATAGCGCATGCGCAGCATGGCTTCGCGGCGCAGGCTGGAGGTGCCGACCACGGCGCCTTCGGGCAACGCGGCAAGCGAGTCGTATGTATTGGAGACCAGCGCGTCGCGCGGATCTTCGCGCTCCATGATGGTGGACAACGCGAAGCCCTCGGGCAATGCCATCGGCACGTCCTTGAGCGAATGCACGGCGAGGTCGGCGCGGCCGTCGGCCAGCGCGGCTTCCAGTTCCTTGACGAAGAGGCCCTTACCACCCACCTTCGACAAAGTGCGATCGAGAATTTGATCGCCACGTGTTGTCATTCCGAGGATTTTTACGTCACAAGATGGATATAATTTGTGCAGCGCACATCGCACATGCTCCGCTTGCCACATGGCCAGGCGGCTCTCTCGCGACGCAATCACAAGCGTGTGGGGTGGCGTGGAAAACGTCTCGGTGTTCATTAGCTTGCTGATCGAATGACGGGATGTAATAACAATCAATGTTAGCACGCGCTCTCGCGTCTCAAGACGCGGCGGGGCGCCGTGCTGAAGCGGTATCGATGGAGGAGACGGGCTTCGCGCGGCGCGCGCCGGCCCAGACCCCGCCTGTTCAAGCACGGTCGTTCGCGCACCGTGCTCCGGCATGCGGGATGATGCAATGCGGCGCAACGTGCCGCAAGCGCTTCACATGCGCGTCGTGCAAACGCTCGGCAGCATGAAGGCGCGCAGTTCCTCTCAGGCGTATCGCCATCGGCGCAGACCGCTTCTTGCAATTCACTTGCTGTTCTCGTTGCAGTTCATAGTGCAGTTCCGCAGTAGCAGTTCATCACTCAACAGACCCTGGCTTCCCTGAGGAAACCCATCGTGACGTCTTCCGGATCGGCGCGCCCTGCCCGCCGCAACACTGCATCGCCCAACGCTCGAGCGGCCGACGCCGCCGCGGCGCCCACCGCCTCTGCTGCCGCCAGTCAGCCCGCAGCGGCCAAACGCGCCGGCAAAGCCGCGCAGGCTGCCAACGCCGCCAAAGCCGGCAAGCCCGCCAAAACGTCCACGCCCGTCAAGTCGGACAAGGCTGTGAAGGCTGTCAAAACGGATAAGACAGCGAACAAGACAACGCAGGCCGCATCGAAGGCCCCGGCGCAGAAATCGGCCAAGGCCGGCTCCACGAAGGTCAAGATCGTCGCCGCACCGAAGACCGATAAGGCCGAGAAAGCCGCGCAAGCGCCCACGCTGCAAGCCGCGGCGGAGCAAACCGCCGCGCCCGCGTCGAAAGGCAATGGCCGCACGCGCGAGGACAAGGACCATCCGCTGTTCCAGGACATCCGTTATCTGGGACGCCTGCTCGGCGACGTGCTGCGCGAGCAGGAAGGCGACGCGGTGTTCGACGTGGTCGAAACGATCCGTCAGACCGCCGTGCGCTTTCGCCGCGAAGACGACAGCGCCGCCGCGCAGACGCTCGACAAGAAGCTGCGCTCGCTGAGCCCCGAACAGACGGTCAGCGTGGTGCGCGCCTTCAGCTATTTCTCGCATCTCGCGAACATTGCCGAAGACCGCCACCGCAATCGCCGTCACCGGATTCACGAGCTGGCCGGTTCGACCTCGCAACCGGGCACGATTGCCCACTCGCTCGAGCGCCTCGTCGAAGCGGGCGCGGCCGCCACGCCGGTCCTGCAGCAGTTCTTCAACAACGCGCTGATCGTGCCGGTGCTCACCGCGCACCCGACCGAAGTGCAGCGCAAGAGCATTCTCGACGCGCAGCACGACGTCGCGCGCCTGCTCGCCGAACGCGATCAACAACTGACCGACCGCGAACGCGCGCACAACGAAGCGATGCTGCGCGCCCGCGTCACGTCGCTGTGGCAAACGCGCATGCTGCGCGATTCGCGCCTCACCGTGGCCGACGAAATCGAAAACGCGCTGTCGTATTACCGCGCCACCTTCCTCGAAGAAATCCCGGCGCTCTACGCCGATATCGAAGAAGCGCTCGCCGAGCACGGCCTCGAAGCGCGGCTGCCGCCGTTCTTCCAGATGGGCAGCTGGATCGGCGGCGACCGCGACGGCAATCCGAACGTCACGGCCGAAACGCTCGAAAACGCGATCACCCGCCAGGCCGCGGTGATCTTCGAGCACTACATGGAGCAGGTGCACAAGCTCGGCGCCGAGCTGTCGGTGTCGAATCTGCTGGCCGGCGCCAGCGACGCGTTGAAGGAACTCGCGGCCGCCTCGCCCGACCAGTCGCCGCATCGCACGGACGAGCCGTATCGCCGCGCGTTGATCGGCATGTACACGCGGCTTGCGGCAAGCGCGCGCGTGCGTCTGGGCGAAGGCAGCGTGCCGGTGCGCAGCGCGGGCCGTGGCGCGGCGCCGATTCGCGCCAAGCCCTACGCCGACTCCGCCGAATTCGTGCGCGACCTGCACGTGCTGATCGATTCGCTCGCCGAGCATCACGGTGCGCCGCTCGCCGCCCCGCGTCTGTCGCCGCTCGCGCGCGCCGCCGAAGTGTTCGGCTTCCATCTGGCGAGCATCGACCTGCGCCAGAGCTCCGACGTTCACGAGGCGGTGATCACCGAGCTGCTCCGGCGCGCGGGCGTCGAAGAAAACTATGCGGGGCTCGCCGAAGCGGACAAGCTCAACGTGCTGCTCTCGGAACTGGCGCAGCCGCGTCCGTTGCGTCTGCCGTACGCGGAGTACTCGGACCTCGTGAAGAGCGAACTCGGCGTGCTCGAAGAAGCGCGCGTCACGCGCGAAAAATTCGGCGCGCGCGCGGTGCGCAACTACATCATCTCGCACACGGAGACCGTGAGCGATCTGGTCGAAGTGATGTTGCTGCAAAAGGAAACCGGCCTGCTGCGCGGCTGCCTCGGCAATGCGAACGATCCGGCTCAAGCGGGTCTGATGGTGATCCCGCTGTTCGAGACGATCCCCGACTTGCGCAACGCGCCGCACATCATGCGCGATCTGATCGCGCTGCCGGGCGTCGATGCGCTGATCGAACACCAAGGCAACGAGCAGGAAGTGATGCTCGGCTATTCGGACAGCAACAAGGACGGCGGCTTCCTCACGTCGAACTGGGAGTTGTACCGCGCCGAACTCGCGCTGGTGTCGCTCTTCAACGAACGCGGCGTCACGCTGCGTTTGTTCCATGGCCGCGGAGGCACCGTCGGCCGTGGCGGCGGTCCGACCTATCAGGCAATTCTGTCGCAGCCGCCGGGCACTGTTGACGGTCAGATCCGTTTGACCGAGCAAGGCGAAGTGATCGCCAGCAAGTTCGGCAATCCGGAGATCGGCCGCCGCAATCTGGAGACGGTGGTCGCCGCGACGCTCGAAGCGTCGTTGCTGCCGCACGGCATCGCGCCGGCGCAACTGCCCGCGTTCGAAGAAACGATGCAGCAGTTGTCCGACACGGCGATGGCTTCGTATCGCGCGCTGGTGTATGAAACGCCCGGCTTCAAGGAGTACTTCTTCGAGTCGACGCCGATTGCGGAGATCGCCGAACTGAATATCGGCAGCCGTCCGGCTTCGCGCAAACTGCAGGATCCGAAGCAGCGCAAGATTGAAGATCTGCGCGCGATTCCGTGGGGTTTCTCGTGGGGCCAATGCCGTTTGCTGCTGACCGGCTGGTATGGATTCGGCAGCGCGGTGGCCGCGTATCTGGACGGCGCGCCGAGCGACGCCGAACGCACGCGCCGTCTCTCGCTGCTGCGGAAAATGCACAAGACGTGGCCGTTCTTCTCGACCTTGCTGTCGAACATGGACATGGTGCTGGCGAAGACCGACCTCGCGGTCGCCTCGCGCTACGCCGCGCTCGTCTCCGACAAGAAGCTGCGCAAGCACGTGTTCGAGCGGATCGTCGCAGAATGGGAGCGCACGTCGAAGGTGTTGTCGGAGATCACGGGCAAGAGCGAACGGCTGGCGGAGAACCCGCTGCTCGCGCGGTCAATCAAGAACCGCTTCCCGTATCTCGATCCGTTGAATCACTTGCAGGTCGAGTTGCTCAAGCGTCACCGCGGGGGCGACACCAACGCCCGCGTGCGGCGCGGGATTCATTTGAGCATCAACGGGATCGCGGCGGGCTTGCGTAATACGGGCTAAGCTCGCAGGCCGTTAAGGGCAGGCAACTGAGCGCACACATTGGGGCGCGCCTGGTTGACTGCCACATTGGGCTAACTGCAGAAGCCGGGCGCGACGAATAACGTCGCGCCCGGCTTTTTTCATTGCGCCTCGATCATCAGCGCGTCGAGCTTGAACGAGCCGTCTTCCTGCACATCGAAATAGTGACGCACTTCATCCGGCGCGGACGCCCACATCGAGCGAATCGCGACCACGCGCGGCTCCGGTGTGCGCATGCGCGCCACCCACGAGCTGAACTCGATATCGATGCGCCAACGTTCGCGAATCGATGCTTGAAGACCCGCCGCGGCGAATAACGCGAGCCATTCATCGGCACGGTAATCGCGGATATGCGAGGCATCGCGCAACAACTCGATCGCCTGAATATGCGTGTCGAGCAGCGGATGATCGCTGCCGGCGATATCGATGAACAGCACCTTGCCGCCCGGCTTCAGCACGCGACGCACTTCGGCGAGCGCGAGCGGCACATCGTGCCAGTGATGCGCGCTCATCCGGCTAATTACCCAATCGAACGAATGGTCGGCGAACGGCAGCACCTCGGCCGCGCCCTGTTGCGTGCGGATATTGTCGAGGCCGCGCTCCTTCGCGGCGCCCTCCACCGTCGCGAGCATTTGCGGCGCGATGTCGTACGCGACCACGGCCTTCGCGTGCGGTGCCGCCGCGAAACTCGCATGGCCCGCGCCGCAGCCCATGTCGAGCACCGTCGCATCCGGCGTCGCCGCGATCGCTTCGGCCAGCGTCCGCAGATCGGCGCCGGTCGCATGCGTTGGGCTCGTCAAATAGGCGGCGGCGGTCGAGCCGAAGGCGTCGGCGACCTGATCGTGATGCTTCATGGAAGGCTCCGGTTAGGGGTGTCGGGTAGCGCTGGCAGGCGTCGTGCCGTTCCAGCCGCTACATCGCTACAATAGAGCCCGCCGTGTACCAGTACAAGTTAAGCAATTATTCTGGTATCTCTATTACCTCCCTGCGCTTCGCCGACCCAACACCAACCGCCCGCTCAGCATGACCACGCCGTCTTCCGCCGACCACCCGCCACCGCTCGACGCCACTCCGGCCCGCGCGCTCGGCGACTTCATCCGCGCTCACCGCGAGCGGCTTTCGCCGCAAGCGGTCGGCCTGCCGCCCGGCCCGCGCCGCCGCACCCCCGGACTGCGGCGCGAGGAAGTCGCGCAACTGTGCGGCGTGAGCCCCACCTGGTACACGTGGATCGAACAGGGGCGCCCGGTTTCCGCGTCCGCCGAGGCGCTCGCGCGCATCGCGGTCGCCTTGCAACTGTCGCGCGCGGAGCGGGCCTATCTGTTCGAACTGGCCGCCCAGCGCGACCCGGCGGAGCCCGACCCGGCCGCCGCCGACGCGCCCGCCACCCTGCTGCAAACCGTGCAGCTCGTGAACGCGCCGGCCTACGTGCTCGACCGTCAGTGGAACGCGCTCGCGTGGAATGCGCGCGCCGCCGACCTGTTCGTGGGCTGGCTTGACGGCGCGCACGACCGCAATCTGCTGCGCTACACGTTCACCGAACCGGCCGCGCGCGAGCTGATCGTCGATTGGGAAACGCGCGCGCGGCGGCTCGCCGCTGAATTTCGCGCCGATTCGATCCGCCATCTGAACGACGCGCCCACGCGCGCGCTGATCGACTCGCTCACCGCCGCGAGCGACGCGTTCGCGCGCTTCTGGGCCTCGCAGGACGTGGGCGGCCGCGAAGGCGGACGGCGCGAGTTCAACCATCCGCGCGAAGGCCGCATCGTGTACGACCAGATCACGTTCAAGCCGGCGCATCGTGAGGATCTGAAGCTGGTGGTGCTGGTGCGCGAATAGGCGACGCACGCGTGGGTGGCGCGTCGCCAGCAAAAACCGCTGTTGCGCATGCCGTGGCCACGGCCAGCGGGCGCGCCGCGCAGCGACTCGGCAACACCTCACACGACCCGCCTTGGCCCGACCGCTCGAACCAGGCAGCGCCGCCTCACCCTCGCGCGCTCGAACCGCACTGGGCCGTTCGTGCCGACACCAGAGGGCGCACGTCGGCTTCAAGCCCGCCCGCCAGTGTTAAAATCCCAGTCTTTCTTCGCTTCGGCGGCTGCTTCGCACCGTACGTGCATGCGCGCCGTCAGCCTCCTCACCGCTCGCTCAACTGCCGCTTAACTGCCCAACACCATGACGTCCCAACTGCACAAAAAAGGCGAAGCCTGGTCGGCTCGCTTCTCGGAGCCGATGTCGGAGCTCGTCAAACGCTACACGTCGTCGGTTTTCTTCGACAAGCGTCTGGCGCTCGTCGATATCGAAGGGTCGCTCGCGCACGCCTCGATGCTGGCCGCGCAGAAGATCATCGCCGCCGACGACCTCGCCGCGATCCAACGCGGCATGGCGCAGATCAAGGGTGAAATCGAGCGAGGCGAGTTCGAGTGGCAACTCGATCTGGAAGACGTGCACCTGAATATCGAAGCACGCCTGACCGCGCTGATCGGCGACGCCGGCAAGCGTCTGCACACCGGCCGCTCGCGCAACGACCAGGTCGCGACGGATATCCGCCTGTGGCTGCGCGGCGAGATCGACCGGATCGGCGGCCTGCTGACCGAATTGCGCACGGCCCTGCTCGACATGGCGGAGAAGAACGCCTCGACCATCATGCCGGGCTTCACGCACCTGCAAGTGGCGCAGCCGGTCACGTTCGGCCACCACCTGCTCGCTTACGTCGAAATGTTTTCGCGCGACGCCGAGCGCATGATCGACTGCCGCAAGCGCGTGAACCGTCTGCCGCTCGGCGCGGCCGCGCTCGCCGGCACCAGCTATCCGATCGACCGTCACGCGGTGGCGAAGACGCTGGGCTTCGACGGCATCTGCGCGAACTCGCTGGACGCGGTGTCCGACCGCGACTTCGCGATCGAATTCACGGCGGCGTCGGCGCTCGTCATGACGCACGTCTCGCGCTTCTCCGAGGAACTCGTGCTGTGGATGAGCCCGCGCGTCGGCTTCATCGATCTGGCCGACCGCTTCTGCACCGGTTCGTCGATCATGCCGCAGAAGAAGAACCCGGACGTACCCGAACTCGCGCGCGGCAAGACCGGCCGCGTGAACGGCCATCTGATCGCGCTGCTCACGCTGATGAAAGGCCAGCCGCTCGCGTACAACAAAGACAACCAGGAAGACAAGGAGCCGCTGTTCGATACCGTGGATACGGTCGCGGACACGCTGCGCATCTTCGCTGAAATGGTCGCCGGTATTTCGGTGAAGCCGCAGGCCATGCGCGACGCCGCGCTGCAAGGCTTCTCGACGGCAACCGATCTGGCCGACTACCTGGTCAAGCGCGGCCTGCCGTTCCGCGACGCGCACGAAGCGGTGGCGCTCGCCGTGCGCGTGTGCGCGGATCGCGGCTGCGACCTGGCGGATTTGACGCTCGAAGAAATGCGCAAGGAGCTGCCGAACGTCGCGCATCTGATCGGCGAGGACGTGTTCTCGTATCTGACGCTGGAAGGCTCGGTGGCGAGCCGCAATCATCCGGGCGGCACGGCACCGGAGCAGGTGCTCGCCGCGGTGAAGGCGGCACGCGCAGCATTGAAGTAAAGCCGGCCCGCGGTGTGCGATGAGGCGCCGGCACGCGCTCATCGCTCACGGCCGGCTTGCGTGCGTCGTGGCCACGGCTTGCGGCTTGCGGCTTGCCAACAAGAAAGGCGAACTCGTTTCCGGGTTCGCCTTTTGTTTTTCGCGCCGTACCGGCTCGCCTGGAGCAGATCGCGCACACAAGAAAAAGCCCGCGCGAAGCGGGCTAAAAGAAAGACTTCCACCGATGCCTCTCGAAAGAGGCCAGCAAAGTGTAGGCGTGTTTTGGCCGCGCACCAATCCGCTCATATTTCAGCCTGTTACAGGGGCTAAGCCACAAACCGCGGGCGAACGCCAATTGCTTCCTGGCGGTTTTTGACTACCATCAAGTTAAGCCCTGCCCCATGTTTCTCCGACGACGATGCTCACCCGCACACGTCACCTTCGCCGCCTCACCGCACGCCGTGCTTCAAGCCTCGGCGTGTGGCCGGCTTCCCCGCGCGGCATGCTGTTCGCCGCAATGCTGGGCCTCGCGCTGGCCGGCTGCACCATCACGCCGCCGCCACGCCCGGTCGTCTCCACGCCCGCGGCCGCCATCAACAGCGCGACGCTCGACCAGTACCGCGATGCGGTGGCCAGACGCATCATCGAACGCAATCCGTCTTATGTGTTGCGCGGCACGCCGCAAGCCATGCTGCGCTCGCTGGTCGTGGTCTCGTTCACGGTGGATCGCAACGGGCACGTGGTGGAGTCGTCGGTATATCGCACCAATGGCGACGACGAAGCCGAGAGCACCGCGCTCGCCACCTTGCGGCGCGCCGCGCCGCTGCCGCAACCACCGGGCAAATTGTTGAACGGCCGCGGCCAGCTCGAACTCTTCGAAGACTGGCTGTTCAACGACGACGGCAAATTCCAGCTCCGCGAACTCGCTTCGCCGCAAGCGCAAACCATCGATTGAACGCGCCTGAACCGGCGCAACGCACACGGCCACACGGCAGCCGCCTTGCTGCGCCGCCGCCGCGCTCGCTATAATTTTCCGATTCCCTGCGCCGGAGCCTTCCGGCACGGCTCACGCCGCCCGCTCACCCGCCGGCGCGGCAAGAGCCCGATTGCAGCCGCCGCCCGCGCCATCCGCGAGCGCCGTCTGCTTGAGGCACGACGCGCGCTGGCCCTGATCCCACCTGGTCAGTGCCTCGCGCCGCACCGGCCGCCGCCGCTCGCTAACCGCCCGCATCCCGCCTGGTTATTCCCTTGGTGTGGCCGCATTCGCGGGCGAACTTCACCGGCTGCCGTTGTAAGCTGTCGCAGCGTCGCCCGCACCACCCGTGGCCGCCCACCGGCCGCGAGAGAAGCGAGGCGCGAACCCAAACAAAGATGCCGCCCCCACGCGCACCGCCGGCTCACTCACACGGCGCCTAGCGGCATCACGACATATGGAGACCCTGCATGTCCACTTCGCCGATTTCCGCGACCCAGCCCAATGCGGCCGGGCAGAACAAGAGTTCGCGGATCATCTTCGCGAGCTTTATCGGCACCGCGATCGAGTTCTACGATTTCTATGTCTATGCGACCGCCGCCGCGCTCGTCATCGGACCGGTGTTTTTCCCGCACGGCTCGGCGACCGCTCAGGCCTTGTCGGCCTTCGTCACGTTCGGCATCGCCTTCGTGGCGCGGCCGATCGGCTCGTTCCTGTTCGGCCACTTCGGCGACCGCATCGGCCGTAAGTCGACGCTGGTCGCGTCGCTGCTGGTAATGGGCGTGTCCACCACGCTGATCGGCTTCGTGCCGGGCTACGATTCGATCGGCAGCCTCGCGCCGATCCTGTTATGCATTTTGCGTTTCGGCCAGGGCATCGGCCTCGGCGGCGAATGGGGCGGCGCGGCGCTGCTCGCCACCGAGAACGCCCCGGCCGGCAAACGCGGCTGGTTCGGCATGTTCCCGCAGCTCGGGCCGTCGATCGGCTTTCTGGCGTCCAACGGCCTGTTCTTCGCGCTGGCGCTGTCCTTGAGCGACGAGCAATTCCGCAGCTGGGGCTGGCGCGTGCCGTTCCTCGTGAGCGCCGTGCTGGTCGCGCTGGGCTTGTACGTGCGGCTCAAAATCGCCGAGACGCCGGCGTTCCAGGCGGCGATCGAGCGTCAGGAACGCGTCAAGGTGCCGATCGCCACGCTGCTGTCGCAACACTGGGTGCCTACCCTGCTCGGCGCGCTCGCCATGGTGGTCTGCTACACGTTGTTCTACAACGCCACCACGTTCTCGCTGTCGTACGGCGTCTCCGTGCTGCATATTCCGCGGCCGACGTTCCTCGGCCTGCTGTGCATCGCCGTGGTGTTCATGGCGCTCGCCACGCCGCTGTCGGCCTGGGCGGCCGACCGTTATGGGCGCAAGCCGGTGCTGATCGTCGGCATCATCGCGGCGATCCTGTCGGGCTTCACGATGGCGCCGCTGCTCGGCAGCGGACAGACGCCGCTCGTGCTGCTGTTCCTCGTCATCGAGCTGTTCCTGATGGGTGTGACCTTCGCGCCGATGGGCGCGCTGCTGCCCGAACTGTTCCCGACCAACGTGCGTTATACCGGCGCGGGCGTCTCGTACAACCTCGGCGGGATTCTCGGCGCGTCCGTGGCGCCGTATATCGCCCAGATGCTCGCCGCGCGCGGCGGGCTGCCGTGGGTAGGCGCGTATGTGTCGATCGCGGCGGCCGTCAGTATGATCGGCGTGCTGTGCATGCGCGAAACGCGCGATACACAGCTGATGTAACGGGGCGCGGCGCTTCGGCGCCTGCTTTCCCTTGATGTTTCCCCCTCGATGTTTCCCCCTCGATGTGGCCGCGGCGTGCGATTCTCGCGCCGCGGCGGCATCGTCCGCCGCCCCCGCTTCACGCCCTCTGCTTGACGAGCATTCCTGAGTAAATCTCCTGCCTTGCGCGTCTTTTTGACATGCCTATACTCGACTCAAATAACCCTATGGCGTGCAGGGAGGCAGGGATGAACGTTCATCTTCACAACGCGGATATCGTGATGATCATTGCGCTGGCGCTGCTAGGTTCGCTGCTGCTTGCATTGCGCTTTCGTCCGGCGACATGGAAAGGCATCGTCGTGGAAGCGTTGGCGGCGAATGCCGCGGCCATCGCCGCAGTCGTCGCGTTCGAAATGCTGCTGGCCTGATACGCACGGATGCCGCGGCGCCATCCGGCGCGACGGCACCCGGCGGGAAACTTAGCGGTAGTAGTAGCCGCCGTGATGGTAGTAACCACCACCGCCGTAGTAATAGCCCGGCGCAGGTGCGACGATGCAGCCACCGAGCGCCGTTGCGAGCAGCGTGCCTGCGATCAGGCTCAAGACTAAACGTTTCATTTTTTTCTCCATCGAGTCAGATTCATTCGAGCCGAAACCCCCGAATGACTCGATTGAACACGACGGCGCCTCGCGCGAACGTTGCCATTTGTAAGGGAAGATCACCAAGGTGTTACATCATCGACACCTGCAACAGGCCGCGTCCGGGGCACGCTCGCGACGAATTCACGTCAGAAGAAAACACCGCCTATACTGCTTTGAACAGAATGCCCCGGCGGGTGCCTTGCTGGCGGCGCATACGCGGCGCGAGACGCCGATGCGAGGCGCCATGCATGCGAATGAACACGCGGCCACGACGCCTTGGCGCGACGCGGGACAGGCCCGGCCAGGCAGTCAGGCAATCAACGAAAAGCGACAGATTTAACAGGCGTGTAATGCGCAGCGCCCGCTGCAAGATGGGCTGCGGGGAGCCAAAGCGCGGCATGTGAGCGTGGTCACGCTCACACCTCGTGCCCTGCGGGCGAACCGGGTCAAGTCCGGCTGCGAAGCGCTCGCTTCAACACTGCGCGCGCAAAGGTTTTCACCGCGCAGTGCATGCCCGATCAAGTGGTTTGCAACGGTTCCTCTCCGCCCGCTGTTCCCCGACACGGGCGTTTTTCGGAGGCGTTACGAGGCGGCGCTCGTTGGCTCGAGCGGACTGCGCGTCACGCCTCTTTTCTTTTCAGGCAAACGATTGCGCAAGGAAGACCCACAGACGCCACGCTCAGGCAGCGGCGGAGCCGTGTTGCACGGCCACCTCGTGCGGCTCGGTATGAACGTAGTCGATGGCCTCGAGCGCGGCGCCGATAGACGGCACGGATTTGCCGTCGCCGATGGAGATGGAGCGGAACGGCGATTCGATGCCGTAATGCGACGGCGGGGTCGCCACGAAGATCATCACCGTGCGCTTCTGCAACGCGTGCGCAAGATGGACGAAGCCGGTGTCGGTGCCGATCACGAGCGCGCACGCGTCGATCATCTGGGCGATTTCGGTGACGCTCATTTTCGGCAGCACGGTCGCGCCCGGCAACTGCGACGCGATCTGCTCCGCTTCGACCCGCTCGCCTTCCGAGCCCCACGGCAGCACCAGCTGAAAACCGCGCTGCGTCAATTCGCGGCCGATCGCCACCCAATGACTCACCGGCCATTTCTTGTCGTCTTTCGAGGTGGCGTGAAAGAACGCCGCGACCGGCGCGCCGTTCGACGCGAACGGCAATCTGACGGGCTCCGGTAGACGCAGCTTGAACACCGCCGGGCCTTCTACCTGATAGCCGAGCGCCTCACCCGCGTTGATCCGCATGCCGTGCCATGCATTGCACTGCGGACGCCGGCTGAACCGCCCGGTATAGGCAAACGCGGCACCGCGCTCGCCCAGGTCCGGCGCCTGGTAGCCGATGCGCCGCGACGAACGCGCCAGAAACGCGATGATCGCGCTCTTGTACACGCCCTGAATGTCGATGATGAAATCGTAGCGATACGCGCGCAGTTCGGCGATGGACGCCCAGATCGATTTGAAATCGGCCCACCGGCGCGCTTTCTTGAAGCGGCGCAACGGCGCGCACAGCACGCGGTCCACGTTCTCGCTCCAGTGCACCACTTCGGCGAATGCTTCGTCGGCGGCCCAATCCACCTGAACGCCGGGAAACGCGCGTTTGATATCGGCGACGACCGGCAGCGCCTGCACGATATCGCCGAGGGAAGTGACCTTGACGATCAGGACTCGCTTCATTAAAGACCTGTGAGTGGTTCGAACATCCACACATTTTAGCCGACGAATGGGATGATCTTGACCGAACCGGGCAAAGAGCATTTCGGTCATGAATACAGCGAGTTACGTCGACCGCCTTACAGAAAGCCCTTTTACACCATTTCAAAATACTTTCACACCGATTTGTGAGCCCGGCGCGCCTTATACTGCACCCTTTGCGCCTGCACTCGCTCATGTTCGTGCCTCTCCCGCTCCGCTCGTTCAGCGTCGTTCGCCGCGCAAGGCGACTCTGGCGCCAATATGGTGTCTTCTGGCTGGGCGCGATTGCGGTCGGTCTCGTCGCGGTGCTTTACGCGAGGCTGATCGACTGGGGCTATAGCGAATTCCGCGCGGTTCAACACGAACATGTGTGGGCGCCCTTGATCATCACGCCCGCGGTCGCGGCGCTCGCCGTCTGGCTCACCCGCACCTTCTTCCGCGGTGCCGAAGGCAGCGGCATTCCGCAGGTCATCGCCACGCTTCACGCCAAGCCCGGTGAATACGGCGCGCGGCTGCTCTCGTTTCCCATTCTGTTCGGCAAGATCGCCGTGTCGTTTCTGGCGATTCTCGGCGGCTTCACGATCGGCCGCGAAGGTCCGACCGTGCAGGTCGGTGCCGCGCTGATGTTCAATCTGCGGCGGCTCTATCCACGCTCGAATGCATTGATCGAACGGCAACTGGTGCTGGCCGGCGCGGCGGCGGGTTTGTCCGCCGCGTTCAACACGCCGCTTGCCGGGATCGTCTTCGCGATCGAGGAACTGACACGCAGCTTCGAGGCGCGCACGAGCGGCGTGCTGATCACCGCGATCATCATCGCCGGCGTGGTCGCGCTCGGGCTGAACGGCAATTACACCTATTTCGGCACCATTCAGATCGGCGCGCACTTCCCCAATCTAATGGCGCTCGCCGTGCTGCTCACGGCGGTCGTCACCGGCCTCGCGGGCGGGGCGTTCGGCTGGCTGCTGCTGAACACGGGGCGCTGGATTCCGGCGCCGCTGCGTCAATTGCATGCCGAGCGGCCGGTCGCGTTTGCCGCGCTGTGCGGTTTGGCGATCGCGGTGGTCGGTCTGGTTTCGGGCGGCACGACGTTCGGCAGCGGTTATGCGGAAGCGCGCGGATTGCTCGAGGGGCACGCGCAGTTGTCTGTCTTCTATCCGTTCCTGAAAATGATCTCGATGGTCGGCTCGTACCTGCCCGGTATTCCGGGCGGCATCTTCGCGCCGTCGCTGTCGATCGGCGCGGGCTTCGGCAATCTGCTGCACATGGTGTTCGGCTCGATGGATTTACCCATGCTGATCGCGCTCGGCATGGTCGGCTACCTGGCCGCCGTCACGCAGTCGCCGATCACCTCGTTCGTGATCGTGATGGAGATGATCAACGGCCACGCGCTAGTGATTTCGCTGATGGCCACCGCGTTGATTGCGAGCCGCGTATCGCGCGTGTTCACGCCGCCGTTGTACGAGTCGCTGTCGGCGCGCTATCTGGCGCCGTTGCCGCAACCCGCGCCCGCACCGGCGCCTGAAGTGCCTGAAGTGGAAGCACCTGTTCAGGGCGAAGCGCAAGCCGACGGTGAGCGTCCCGCCGAAGACGCCGGCGGCGCACGGCCGGGCGCCTGAACCCTGAAGAACTGTTGACGACGAAGATAAGCGGCAAAGCGGCGCGAACCGGCGCGCCCGCGCGCCACCTTGCGTTGCGTCCGGATGACGTAACGCAAGGTGGCGCGCGGGCGCGTCAGAGGAAACCGGCTGCGGCAAGAAACAGGCCCCGAACGATCAGGCCTGCGGTATTTCGATCTTGACCTCGAGCACTTCGAGATCGTCCTGACGTTCGAGGCTCACGCGAATATCGTCATGGGAAATCTTCACGTACTTCGAGATCACGGCCACCAGTTCGCGTTGCAACGCAGGCAGGTAATCGGCAGGCGCATGGCCGCCGGCGCGCTCATGCGCGATGATCAACTGCAGGCGTTCCTTCGCTACCGACGCGGACTTCTTCTTCTCGCCCAGCAAAAACGAAAGAATCGACATTACGTGCGCTCCCCTTACTTGGTGCCGAAGAGGCGCTGCAGCAGCCCGGGCTTCTGGTAGTCGGTAAAGCGAAGCGACTTCTGCTCGCCGAGGAAACGCGACACGACGTCTTTATAGGCTTCGGCCACGTCGGTGCCGTCCAGATGCACCGCCGGCAAGCCCTGGTTCGATGCGTGCAGCACCGCTTCCGATTCCGGAATCACGCCGATCAGGTCGATGCGCAGAATTTCCTGGATATCGGTCAGCGACAGCATTTCGCCTTCGCTGACGCGCTTCGGGTTGTAGCGGGTGATCAGCAGGTGTTCCTTGATCGGCTCCTTGCCTTCGATCGCGCGCTTGGTCTTCGACGACAGAATGCCGAGAATGCGATCCGAGTCACGCACCGACGAGACTTCCGGATTCGTCACGATCAGCGCTTCGTCGGCGAAATGCATGGCGAGCAGCGCGCCCGACTCGATGCCGGCCGGCGAATCGCACACGATGTATTCGAAATCCATCGCGATCAGATCGTTGATGACCTTCTCGACGCCTTCCATGGTCAGCGCGTCTTTGTCGCGCGTCTGCGAGGCCGGCAGGATGAACAGGTTCTCGCACTTCTTGTCCTTGATGAGCGCCTGATTCAGATTCGCTTCGCCCTGGATCACGTTGATCAGGTCGTACACCACGCGGCGCTCACAACCCATGATGAGGTCGAGGTTACGCAGGCCGACGTCGAAGTCGATCACGGCGGTTTTGCTGCCACGCAGAGCGAGGGCTGATGCAAAACTCGCGCTCGTGGTCGTCTTGCCCACGCCACCCTTGCCCGAAGTCACCACAATGATTTTTGCCATTACCCTTACCTTGTGTTCGTCAATTTCATCAATTATGTGCGGCCATATTTGCCGTGAAACGCTGCGCGCCTCGGGCTGATCGAGGCAGCGCGCCGCTTTACGTCGACCATGTCGACTTCACGTCGCTTACGTGAGCCGCAGCGGTTCGATCATCAATTTCTCTTCTTCGAGCCAGATCTGCACCGGCTTGCCGAGCACGTCGGCCGGCAGCGGGTTCTCGGTCGTTCGATAGATGCCTGCGATCGAGATGAGTTCCGGCTCCAGACACGTGCAGAAAATGCGCGCGTCGTGATTGCCCTGCACGCCGGCCAGCGCCCGGCCGCGCAGCGGCGCGTAAATATGGATGTTGCCTTCGGCGATCACTTCCGCCCCGTAGCTCACGAGGCCTAGCACGACCAGGTCGCCCTTGGCGTAAATGCGCTGGCCGGAGCGCAGCGGCTTGTCGACCACCATGGTTTGCGACGACGTGGCAAGACGCACCGGCTCCGCTGCGGGCGCGGGCTCCACTGCCGCGGCCGTGGCCGGCGTGCCGTTTGCCGGCGTGAGCGCGGCGGCTTCGAACAGGTCGGTCGGCGGCGTGGCCGTCGCGGCGGTGACAGCCGGCGCCGTAGCAGCGGCGCTCTCTTCGTCAGCAGATTTAGCGGCGGCGCCGCGGCGGTCGCGCGCTTCGAGCAGCGGCAACGCGGATTCCGCTGCCCAGCCCTGCTGCGCGTTGGCGACCACGCCTACCGGGCGCATGCGCACGCTGTCGAGCAGTTGCGCGATCTCGGCGAGCGGCACGCGTTCGTTCTCGGCGAGGCGCCGCACGTCGATCGCGACGACGTCGTTAGCGAAAAATTCAGGGGTCGCCTCGAAGCGCCGGGTCAGTTCGGCACGCATGGCGTCGAGGTCGGTTGTCTTGACCACGAACAGGAGCGTGTCGACAGAGCCGCTGCGAAGTTCGAAAAAGGGCGATTTCTTGGGCGACATAGCGTTCGGCAAAAATTTTTGCGTATTTTACAGGCGTCGACGCGCGCGGCGAGCTTTTTTGCCGGGAGAGCGGACGGACGCGATGACGATGCGGCCATGCGCGAGCCGCTCGCCGGACTCGCGACGGCCCGTGGCGGCCCGTGGTGGCCGTTGACGTAGCCCTTGACGTAGCCCTCATGGCGGCCATTCAGGCCGCGCGTCACGCCAATGCCCGGGCGACGCACGCTGAGAAGACACGAATGGGAATCGAGCGGCAGGCTGACGCGCCGCTCGCGAGGTCACTGCTGAAACACCTGCGAAGAGGTCGGCACGTGGCGCACCAGCAGACTTTCGGCCTGGTCCGGTGCTCGCGCGACGCGCCGGTGCTCGCCGGTCGGACCGAAGCCGAGCGCTTCGTAAAAACGCATGGCATTGCGGTTGGCGTCGGCAACCCACGCGTAGATTTCCGTGGCGCCTTCATTGGCGAGCCACGCGGCGGCCGAATCGACCAGCAATTCGCCGCCTCGCAGATGACGCACGGCCGGCGCCACCCACAATTCGCAGACGAACGCGCGGCGCGCCGCGCTGTCGTCGAAATGCGCTTCGATCAGTCCGGCCGGATGGCCCTCGGTGTAGAGAATGAAGGTGGTAACGGTAAAGGAAACCGCATGATCCGCGGCGGTGGCGTCGAAACTGGCGGCGTCGGCCGACAACGCGTCCTCGAGCGTGGCGCCGAAGGCATAGGGCGCCTCCCGCAGCGACGCAGTACGGAGTTCGCGGAAAACGGCGCCCTGATCAGCGGCGATACGGCGAACGGTCAATGACGGACTCATGCAGACGAAAACCCCTTGAAATCCTAAGGCGTAGCTTTAACCGAACCGGCGCGAGAGTCAAATCATTCTTTACCGGATTGTGACGGCACACACGGAGCGCGCACAGACTCAGCAGCATTTCGCGCGCCCGCCTGCGGCCATGCGGCCGCACGCAGTGCGCCACGCATGCTTATGGCGCCTCGTAGCTGCCGGTGCCGTCCGGCCATGGGGTCAGCAGTTCGTAGCCCTCGTCGGTCACGGCGATCATGTGTTCCCATTGCGCCGACAGCGAGCGGTCTTTGGTGACGACGGTCCAGCCGTCGCGCTGCACCGTGGTGCCGGCGCGGCCGGCGTTGATCATCGGTTCGATCGTGAAGACCATGCCCGGCTTCAGGCGTACGCCCTGCCCCGGCTGGCCGTAATGCAGCACCTGCGGATCTTCGTGGTAGACCTTGCCGATGCCGTGCCCGCAATAGTCGCGCACGATCGAGAAGCCGTCGCGCTGCGCGATCTTCTGGATCGCATGGCCCACGTCGCCGAGCGTGGCGCCCGGCTTCACTTCGCGGATGCCGGCGAGCATCGCTTCATACGTCGTGTCGATCAGTTGGCGCGCCACCGTGCTCGGCTGGCCGACGCAATACATGCGGCTCGTGTCGCCGAAGTAGCCGTCCTTGATGATCGCGACGTCGATATTGATGATGTCGCCGTCTTTCAGGACCTCACCGCGATTCGGAATGCCGTGGCACACCACCGAATTGACCGAGGTGCAAACGGTCTTCGGAAAGCCCAAATAGCCGACATTTGCCGGAATCGACTTTTGCGTATTGACAATGTAGTCGTTGCACAGTGTGTCCAGTTCGTCGGTGGAGACACCAGCCTTGACGTGCTCGCCGATCATCGCCAGCACGTCGGCCGCGAGGCGGCCGGAAATGCGCAGCTTGGCGAGGTCGTCGGGAGTCTTGTAGGTAATGGCCATGAATTCGGTCGATGTGGGTCGAATAGGAATGTCGATGTTCAATCGATCGGGCAATTGTACAGAGGATCGCCGCGGGGTCGCCGCGAGCCGCGCCAAACTGGCCGCGCTGACACTCGAGCGACGGCCCGGGCGCTGCGGCGCATCCGCTGGCCACGCTCATCGCACGCCATGCGGCGAGCGCGCAGGGAAATGGTTTGCGAGGTCCGCGGCCGGCGGCGGATTCGCTCCGTAAAGCGTTTGAGGACTCGCTTCCGCTCCCTGCATCATGGCGTTTTTCTGAGCAGAACGGAGACGGCTTTGCGGCCGCGCCTCGCGCCCTGGCAACGCGTAAGCAGCGCTTGTCCATCGAATGGATCAATCAGGCATGCTGATTGATTGTCACGATCCGATGGGCCGCGGCCGGAATCGTCGGGCGACCACGATGGCGGCGATCCCCGGCAATGTCGTCGTGCTGGCGCTCGCTCTCATCATGCCGCTACCGGTGGCCTGGATGCCGCCGTGGCCGCCGGCTCATGCCGGATGAGCGCCGGTTGAGCGCTGGTTGAGCGCTGGTTAAGTCGATCGGGCCGCGGCGCGTTTGCATCCGGTTGCGGGGTTGCTGCGTACATAGTTCGAATGCATCTCTTCGGACGGACCCCGCTCCCATGGCTCGACGCCTGCTGACCTTCACCGCCACGCTGGCACTCGCCGCTCTCGGCGGCTGCGGCGCCGCCGACGTGCTCAACGCCGCCGTATCGCACAAGAGTTTCCAGGCCGAGAACGGCCTCGCCTACGGCAACGCGCCGCGTCAGCGACTCGACGTCTACATGCCCACTGCCGGCGTGCCGCGAGCCGGTTCGCACGGCCGCCCGGTGGTGGTGTTCTTCTACGGCGGCAGTTGGCAGAACGGCTCACGCAGCAGCTATCTGTTCGTCGGCGCGGCGCTTGCCTCGCGCGGCTTCGTCGCCGTGGTGCCGGACTATCGGACGTGGCCCGACACGGCATTCCCCGGTTTTGTCGACGACGCCGCCACGGCCGTGCGCTGGGCGCGCGATCACGCGGCCGAGTTCGGCGGCGACCCGTCGCGAATCTTTCTGATGGGGCACTCGGCGGGCGCGCATATCGTGATGCTGCTCGCCACCGATGGCCGCTATCTCGCCGCGCGAGCAGATGCGCAAAAGCGACCTTAGCGGCGTGGTCGGCCTCGCTGGGCCGTACGATTTCCTGCCGCTGCAGGACGCCACACTCGAAGAGATTTTTCCACCCGCTTTGCGCGTTGCCAGTCAGCCGATCAATTTCGTGGCAGGCGACGAACCGCCAGTGTTCCTCGCAGCGGGCCAGCGCGATACGACTGTCGATCCGGGCAACACCGACCGGCTCGCGGCGAAACTGCGTGCGTCAGGCGACACGGATGTCGAAGTGAAGCACTATCCGGGCGTCGGGCATGCGCTGCTGGTGGGCGCGATCGCGGGGCCGTTGCGCGGCTTCGCGCCGGTGCTCGACGACACGAGCGCCTTCATCGGCGCACAGCTCACGCGAACCCCGCAGCGGGAACACCCGGCGCGCGCGCTGGGCGCCTCGTCGTCCGGGATGGGCAGCAATGTCTATCAGATACGGCGTCATGCGAAAACCGGCGGCGCGGCTTGCGCGGGCACGCCGGCTGCGGCGGTGAATGCGGTGAATGCGGTGAATGCGGTGAATGCGGTGAATGCGGTCGATGCGGAGTGCCCGAAGCAAAGCACGCTCGGCCACGACGCCTGAGCCTCGTGCGGCGCGCCGCACGTCAGTCCGCCGCCATGCCGAGCAGATGCTTGCGCAAGGTAGGCGCGCGCGTCGACGGATCGAGCCAGATGCCGAAGAATGCGCGCGCGAACGCGGGATCGTCGACTTCGGAACTCAGGTGGTCGCCGGCATAGAAGCGCACGCCCTTCTCCGGCAGATAGACCGCTCTCAACTGGTCGCCGGGACCGACGTCCACGAAGGCCCGCAGCATGTTCGCGCGCCAGCGTTCCAACGTATCGGCGGGTATCGGCGCGGACGCCAGACGCTTGATCTCGCTGATCCCGGTGTCCGCGAGGCGCTCGCGCGTGACGCCGCGCGCGTACACGATATGCAGCGCGAAGCGTTCGTCATAATCGACCGGCACGCGTTCGCTCCACATTTGCGCGCGATATAGCTGGAAGCCAAGCACGCTGAAATCGCCTTCGCCGACGAGTTTCGCGGCCTGCACGTCGCCGCGCCAGTCGGCGCAGGCCGCGCCGGCCCACAACACCAGCACGAGTGCCGCGAGCGCGCGCACGTCAATCTGCCTTCGAGAGAACGAACTGCATCACGTCCGTGCGTCCTTCGTCGAAGCCGGCTTCGCAATACGCCAGATACAGCCGCCACGTCCGCACGAAGACCTCGTCGAAACCTTGCGTGCGGATCGTGTCGAGTTGCGCTTCGAACGCGGCGCGCCAACGGCGCAGAGTTTCCGCGTAATCGCGCCCGAAGGCGAGCGACGTGCAAGCGGCGAGCCTGCCGCGCCGCGCCGCCTGCGCGAAGCGCTGCGGGCTCGGCAACATGCCACCCGGAAAAATGAACTCGCGGATAAAGTCGCTCGTGGCGCGATACGCGGCAAAGTGCGAGTCGTCGATCGTGATGGTTTGCACCAGCGCGCGAGCGCCCGGCCGCAGACGTTCGCGCACAATGCGGAAATACGTCGGCCAGAATTTTTCGCCGACCGCCTCGAACATTTCGATCGATACGATGCCGTCGTACTGTCCGGTCAAGCTGCGGTAGTCGCGCAGTTCGAGTTGCACAAGTCCGCTCAGGCCCGCTTCGCTCACACGTTTCTGGCCGGCTTCGAGTTGCGCCGGCGAGATCGTCACACCATGCACGTGGATACCCAGGCGTGCCGCGTGCAGCGCAAAGCCGCCCCACCCGCAGCCGATCTCCAGAATGTGCATGCCTTCGCGCAAACCGAGCGTATCGATGATCCGTTGATATTTCGCATGCTGCGCGTCTTCGAGCGATTGGTGCACATTGCCGTCGAACACCGCGCTCGAATAGGTGAAGCTCGGGTCGAGCCACTGCGCGTAAAACGCGTTGCCGATGTCGTAGTGCGCATGAATGTTGCGCCGGCTGCCCGAGCGCGTGTTCGGCCTCAGCTTGTGACGCAGCCCGTACCAGAGTTGCGCGAGCCAGCCGCCATATACCGTGCGTTGCAGCGCCCGCTCGTTACGGATCGCGACGCGCAGCAGCGCGGCCAGGTCGGGCGTATCGACCCAGAAGGCGCGCCATGCGTCGGCGAAACCGATATCGCCTTTGCGCAGGATCGCGCCGCACGCGCGCCAGTCATGCATCTCCAGGCGCGCCCCGGGCGCCGCGTGAGGATCGCCGAATACGCGTTGTTGTCCGTCGGGCGTGATCAGCACCAGATGCCCCACCTGGATCCGCTCGAGCAAGGCGAGAAACAGACGGCCTGACGCGGGGGCGGTTTGGTGCCCGCTCAGGGTTCTTGAAAACGCCATGACGAAATCTCCTCAATCGGACGAAACGGGGCGCGCAGCGGTGGACGGTTGACCGGCTGCGGCGTGATCGGTGGGCGCGTCGGCGGTGCGGGCCGGCGCGGGGTGCTTGCCGTAGAACGGCGCTTTCTTGAGGACAAGGCGCAAGGCCTGCCAATGAATTCTCACGACGACACCGACCGTCAGCAGCGGCTGGCGCAGCAGCGCGGCGAGCGCGCTCGCGCGGGTCAGCGGTGTCAGGCGGCCGCCCAGTGCGGTGCGGATCAGCAGGCCGTCCGCGTCGCGATAGTCGATCGCGACCGAGGCGCTGTGGGGCGTTTCCTTGATGCGGAAGGTGTAGCCGCCTTCCACGCGGCAAAACGGCGACACGTGCAGCACTTTCCGGCACATGAGCTGCGTGTCCGCGGTGATCGGCGCGTGGCCGTCCGCGCTCAGCAGATAGCTGTGCCGCTCGCCGAAGGTATTGCGCACTTCGGCCAGCAGCGCGCGCAACCGGCCGTCGCGATCGTGACAGAACCAGAAGCTGACCGGATTGAACGCGTAGCCGAACACGCGCGGGAACGCTTGCAGCCAGATCCGGCCGTTCGCTTGCGCAATGCCCGCGTCCGATAGTTGCGCGCGCATCCACGTGGCAAGGTCGCTGCCGTCGCGCGGACCGTGGTCGCGCCGGTGCAGACTGAACGGCCGCCAACGGTCGATGCCGAACCAGCCGCTCTCGAGCGTGGCCAGTCGGTCCAGATCGCAGCGCACGTAAAACACCGGATACGTGAAGCGATGATGCTTCGGCCGCAGACGTTCGTGCATCACCTTGCCGGTCAGAAGCCAGGCTGCCGGACCGGCGTTGCCGGTGGCGCTGCCGGCGTCGGTATCGCTGTCGCCCGGCGGCTTCATAGCTTGGCCCATGCCGGCAATGCGCCGAAATCCGCGGCCACGCGCAACGCCGATTTCAGACCGTCCTCGTGGAAGCCGTAGCCCGTCCACGCTCCCGCGAACCAGGTGCGGCGCTTGCCTTGTAGTGAAGGCAGGCGGTGCTGCGCATCGATCGCGGCCAGATCGAACAGCGGATGATCGTAGACGAAGCGGCGCAGTTCGGTGCCCGGCGCCGGCTGGCTCACCGGGTTGAGCGTGACGACGAGCGGCGTCCTGAACGGCAGCGGCTGCAACTGATTGACCAGATAGCTGACGCACACCGGATGCGTGCCGTCGACGCCGCGGCGGCCCAGGTAATTCCACGCCGACCACACGCGCTCACGCCGCGGCAGCAGATTCGTATCCGTATGCAGCACCGCGACATTCGGTTGATAGCGCACGGCGGCGAGCACGCCGCGCTCGTGATGGTCGGCGTCTTCCAGCAGGCGCAGCGTGGTCGGCGCGTGGGTGGCGAACACCAGCGCGTCGAAGCGCTCGGTGCCGCTGTCGCTGAACACGTCGACGCCGTCGGCATCGCGCCGCACGCCGCGTACCGCCGTGCCGAGGCGGACATCATCGAGCGTGCCGGCGATCTGCCGCACATACTCCCGGCCGCCGCCGACCACCGTCTTCCACTGCGGCCGGCGATTCACCTGCAGCAACGCGTGGTTCAGACAGAAGCGCAGAAAGGTCGTGGCCGGAAAGGCGAGGATATCGGCGGTGGCGCTCGACCAGATCGCGGCGGCCATCGGCAGCAGATATTGACGCTGGAACGCGCCGCCGTAGCCGCCTTGCGTCAGCAGCTCGCCCATCGACGCGCGCGTTTGCGTCGCCAGTTCGAGGTTGCGTTGCGCGCTGCCGTTAAAGCGCATGATGTCGCGCAGCATGCCGATGAAGGTCGGCGAAAACAGGTTGCGGCGCTGCGCGAACACCGTGTTCAGACTGGTGCCCGCCCATTCGAGCCGGCCCCCGTCGAGCGAGACCGAGAAGGTCATCTCGCTGGGATGCGACTGCACGCCCAGCTCGGCAAACAGCGCGATCAGGTTCGGATAGGTGCGCTCGTTGAACACCAGGAAACCGGTGTCGACGGGGCACGTATGGCCGTCGAGCGTCACGTCCACCGTATTGGTGTGGCCGCCCAGGTAGCCGGCCGATTCGAACAGCGTGACACGATGGTTGCGCGCGAGAAGATAAGCACTGGCCAAACCCGAGATACCGGCGCCGATGACCGCGACCCGCGAGCCGCGCGGTAGTGCTGAGGTCGGTGCGGAAGGGATCATGGGCGCGTCTCCTGGTCGGGGGCGCGCGGTCGGTTAGTGGGATCTTGCGGGGCTTGCGCGTCCTTGAGGGGATTTACGCAGCGAGGGCGGAATTGGATGCAACGGCGGGGGAATTTGCGGACAGGCGAAGGTGCCCGGCAGGGACGCTACCGGCGCCCGATGGCGCCCGTTTTACCGATTCAGGACACGCTCTCGTTCAATGTTTCCAGGGCTTTCGACATTAGTCCGACTCGTCTCCATTCGAGCCATTTGATGTGGCAGCGCTGGGCGGGCGAATCGTGCGAAGGCAGGTAATGCCATCTGGCGCCGGTCTGTGTGCCCCGGCATATCGCGCGGTCGTTCAGAACGCGGGCGATGCCTATTGTCTCAGCGAGCAGTTCGTCAAAGAGGCGTTCGCGCGCGGCGATACGCGCACGAAACGACCTGCGGCACGACGAGTTGAATGCCAGTCGGGGGTGCGCTCGCGCCACGCTCGACCTGAACCACCGCCCCGAATCATGAGCCACTCGTGATGCGCCGCCGCGATCGCCCTAGACGTTTTTTTGACAGGTCGCTTTTTGGAACTGGAAAACAAAAACCCCGCAGAATTTTCATTCTGCGGGGTTCTTTAAATTTGGCGGAAAGGGTGAGATTCGAACTCACGGTACCCCTAAAGGTACACTGGATTTCGAGTCCAGCGCATTCGACCACTCTGCCACCTTTCCGGGTCTTCCAACTCGCAGCAACCGGGTTACTAAGGCCACTGCTTTGTCAGATCCAAGCGGGTCGTTGCTTGGGAGAGAAAGATTATAGAACAGCTGAATTCGATTTCCAAGCCCCTCGTCAAAAAATTTTCAACGAGACTTGGCGACGGCCGTGCCCAGATTAGGCGGCCGGCAATTCCAGCCGCTCTAGGCCACCCAGATACGGACGCAACGCCGCCGGCACCGTGACCGAGCCGTCGGCGTTCTGGAAGTTCTCCAGCACCGCGACGAGCGTGCGGCCCACGGCCAGACCGGAGCCGTTCAACGTGTGCACCAGCTCCGGCTTGCCCTGCGCATTGCGATAACGCGCCTGCATGCGGCGAGCCTGGAACGACTCCGTGTTCGAGCAGCTCGAAATTTCGCGATACGTATTCTGCGCCGGCACCCACACCTCCAGGTCGTACGTCTTGGCCGCGGAAAAGCCCATGTCGCCCGTGCACAGCGTAATCACGCGATACGGCAGTTCCAGCTTCTGCAGAATCGTCTCAGCGTGGCCGACCATCTGCTCCAGCGCGTCATACGACGCCTCCGGCGCGACGATCTGCACCATCTCGACCTTGTCGAACTGATGCTGGCGGATCAGACCGCGTGTGTCGCGGCCGTACGAGCCCGCTTCCGAGCGAAAGCACGGCGAATGCGCGGTCAGCTTGATCGGCAGCGCGTCCGCTTCGAGAATGCTGTCGCGCACCGTGTTCGTCAGCGAAATTTCCGACGTGGAGATCAGATACTGCGTGACCGTGTTCTCGTCACCGCCTTTCTCGACGCGGAACATATCGTCGGCGAATTTCGGCAGTTGGCCGGTGCCGTACAGAATTTCCGGATTCACGATGTACGGCGTGTAGATCTCCGTATAGCCGTGATGCTGCGTGTGGGTGTCGATCATGAACTGCGCCAGCGCACGATGCAGCCGTGCAATCTGGCCGCGCAGCAGGGTGAAGCGCGCGCCCGAGAGCTTCGCGCCGGCCTCGAAATCGAGCCCGAGCGGCGTGCCGACATCGACGTGATCCTTCACCTCGAATTCGAACTGGCGCGGCGTGCCCCAGCGGCGCACTTCCACGTTTTCGGTTTCGTCCTTGCCCGTCGGCACGCTTTCGTGCGGCAGGTTCGGCACGCCGAGCAGCAGGTCCGACAGACGCTTCTGGATCTCGTCGAGCTTCGCCGCCGACGCCTTCATCTCGTCGCCGATACCGCCCACTTCGGCCATCACCGCCGAGGTGTCCTCGCCCTTGCCTTTCATCGCGCCGATCTGTTTCGACAGGCTGTTGCGGCGCGCCTGCATCTCTTCGGTACGGGTCTGGGTGTCGCGGCGTTCCGCTTCGAGCGCGGTGAAGGCCGCCACGTCGAGGGTATAGCCGCGGTCGGCGAGGCGCTTGGCGACGCCGTCGAGGTCTTTGCGCAGCAGCTGAATGTCGAGCATGGGATGGGGCGGGTGTTCGTTGTATGAAGGGAGGATTTTAGCGCACCGGCGCGGGCGGCCGGTGCGTTAGATGGTCGGCGGGTGCGCAATGCCGGCAAGGTGCGCGCTGCGGCGCGGAACGAGGGGCATGGCGACGCATGAAACCAGGCGTACATCGAAGCCCAAAGCGAGGCGCGAAACCATGCGCGAAGCAAGCCGCAGCGCAAGAGGCGCCGGCAAACCTAGCCCTTCTTCGGCTTGTTCTCGCTGCGCCACTGCGCATCGAGCTCGGCCAGACGCGCCATCTTGTCGCCGATCTTGCCCTCCAGACCGCGCGGTGTCGGCTCGTACCAATGCGGATCGCGCATGTTCTCCGGCAGATAGGTCTCGCCGGCCGCGTACGCGTCGGGCTCGTCGTGCGCGTAACGGTATTCGTGACCGTAGCCGAGTTCCTTCATCAGCTTGGTCGGCGCGTTGCGCAGATGCACCGGCACGCCGCGCGACTGGTCCTTGCTGACGAAGCGGCGCGCCTCGTTATACGCGTTGTATCCCGCATTCGACTTCGGCGCGACCGCCAGATAGATGATGGCCTGCGCCAGCGCCAGTTCGCCCTCGGGCGTGCCGAGGCGCTCGTAGGTTTCGGCGGCGTCGAGCGCGATGCGCGCGGCGCGCGGATCGGCGAGGCCGATGTCTTCCCACGCCATGCGCACGATCCGGCGCGCCAGATAACGCGGGTCCGCGCCGCCGTCGAGCATGCGGCAGAACCAGTACAGCGCGCCGTCCGGGCTGCTGCCGCGCACCGATTTATGCAGCGCGCTGATCTGGTCGTAGAATGCGTCGCCGCCTTTGTCGAAGCGCCGCAGATTTTCGGCGAGCGCGCTGCCGAGCAAGGCGCCGTCGATCTCGGTGGTTTTCTGCTGCGACGCCGCTCGCGCGACGATTTCCAGGTTGTTCAGCAGCTTGCGGCCGTCGCCGTCGGCCGAGCCGATCAGCGCGTTGCGGGCTTCGTCGGTGAAGGTGAGGCCGCCCAATTCCTTTTGCGCGCGATCGAGCAACTCGCGCTGCTCTTCGTCGGTCAGGCTTTTCAGCACGTAGACCGCGGCCCGCGAGAGCAAAGCGCTGTTCACTTCGAACGACGGATTTTCGGTGGTCGCGCCGACGAACACGAACAGCCCCGACTCGACGTGCGGCAAGAACGCATCTTGCTGGCTCTTGTTGAAGCGATGCACTTCGTCGACGAACACGAGCGTCTGATGTCCGTTCGCGCGATGAATCTGCGCGGTCTCGACCGCCTCGCGGATATCCTTGACGCCCGAGAGCACCGCGGACAGCGCGATGAATTCGGCATGAAAGGCATCGGCCATGAGCCGCGCCAGCGTGGTTTTACCGACGCCGGGCGGGCCCCAGAGGATCATCGAATGGGCTTCGCCGGATTCGAACGCGACCCGCAACGGCTTGTTCGGGCCAAGCAGGTGCTTCTGGCCGATCACTTCGTCGATATTGCGGGGCCGCAGGCGTTCGGCGAGCGGAACATTGGCACGGGTTTCTTCAAACATGACGTTTTGGGGATAATCTCGGCTTTTCCGGACGCGGTCCGTGTGAAGGCGGCGTACTGCCGGTGAGCCACGCCAGCACGAGAAAGTGCGGGCAACGTCCTGCATTATGACAGTGACGGCGCCCGGACGAAGGCCGCGCGCCACACCGGGACGACGCGCATGGCCGCGCCCGTGCAAAAATCCGCAAACGGACGGCGCTAACGGGCAATACAGACGGCAGACGGACAACACAAACGGACGATGCAATCGGGCTCGCAACCGGAGCCCGAGCGCGGACATAACAGCAGACGCAACCGCCGACGCAACGTCGCAGACAGGTCGGCAAGCAACACCAACAGGGACAAGACCAGATGGCACAAGATCCACTCGCCGGCGACGCCGGTTCCACCTACGCACCGCTCACGCCGGTGCCCGACGCGCGCCGCGCGTTTCGCACCGGCGACGCGTTCGCGCTCTGGTTCTCGCTCGGCATCGGGCTGCTGGTCGCGCAAGCGGGCGCGCTGCTGGTGCCGGGCCTGTCGCTGCCGCATGCGCTGCTCGCCATCGTGATCGGCAGCGTGATCGGCGTGGTGCTACTGGCGCTGGCCGGCGTGATCGGCACGGATACGGGGCTCGCGGCGATGTCGTCGCTGCGGCCGACGCTCGGCGTGCGTGGCGCGTCGGTGCCCGCCGTGCTGAACGCGGTGCAACTGGTCGGCTGGGGCTCGTTCGAAGTGATCGTGATGCGCGATTCCGCCGACGCCCTCGCCAAGCAGGCCTTCGGTCTCTCCATGCCGCTCATCTGGACCGTGATCTTCGGCTTGCTCGCGACGCTGCTGGCAATCAGCGGCCCGCTCTCGTTCGTGCGGCGCTTTCTGCGCAGGTGGGGCATCTGGCTGCTGCTCGCGGGCGCGGCGTGGCTCACGTGGAATCTGCTGGCGAAACACGATCTGGCTGCGCTGATGCAGCGCCCGGGTACGGGCGAGATGTCGTTCGGCGGCGCCATCGATCTGGTGGTCGCCATGCCGCTGTCATGGCTGCCGCTGATCGCCGACTACACGCGCTTCGGCCGGCGTGCCGGTGAGACGTTCCGTGGCACGCTGCTCGGCTACGGCATCGCCAATATCTGGTTTTATGCGCTCGGCGCGGTCTACGGCCTCGCGGCAGGCGGCGGCGACGCGCTGCTCACGGGCGCGCTGGCGCAAGCCGGCGGCGGCCTCGCGTTGCTGTTGATCCTGATCGACGAAATCGACAACGCCTTCGCCGACATTCACTCCGCCGCGGTGTCGACCGGCACGTTCTGGACGCGCGGCAGCGTGCCCCTCCTGTCGGCGGCGTTCGGCGCGCTGTGCACGTTGATCGCCCTGCTCGTGCCGATGGCGAAGTACCAGAACTTCCTGCTGCTGATCGGCTCGGTGTTCGCGCCGCTGTTCGGCGTGGTGCTGGTGGATCACTTCATCGTGCGCAAGCGCCGTATCGAAGCGGCCTTGCTCGCCGACGTGCGCGGCCGTTACGGCTTCTCGGGCGGCTGGCATCTGAGCGCCTTCCTTGCGTGGGCCATCGGCATCGCCGCGTATCAGGCGATCAATCAATGGCTGCCGAATCTCGGCGCGACCTTGCCCGCGCTGGTGATCGGCGCGGTGTGCTATCTGGCCTTCGTGTCGACGCGCAAGACCGCGTATGCCTGAGGCTTGAGGCGCGCCACGCACCCAGAAACGCGAAAAGGCCTGCAATTGCAGGCCTTTTTCTCGTCGCTCACATCGCTTCAGCGCGTGGATGCCCGATACTCGACGCCCGGCAACACGCACAGCAATTCGAACGCCAGATTCGCGCCGAGCAGCGCGGTCGTGCCGAACGGGTCGTACGGTGGCGCGACTTCCACCAGATCGCAGCCGACGATATTCAGCCCACGCGAGCCGCGAATGATTTCCAGCGCCTGCGGCACCGTCAGACCGGCGATTTCCGGCGTGCCCGTGCCCGGCGCAAAAGCCGGATCGATCCCGTCGATGTCGAACGTGATATAGACCGGGCCGTCGCCCATGCGCTCGCGCACACGCGCCATCAGCGGCGCGAGCGACTGGTTCCAGCAGGCCTCGGCCTGCACGACTTCGAAGCCCTGATCGCGGCACCAGTCGAAGTCTTCCGCCGCGTAGCCCGTGCCGCGCAAACCGATCTGCACGACCCGCTCGCAATCGAGCAAGCCCTCTTCCACCGCGCGGCGGAACGGCGTGCCGTGCGCGATCTTCTCGCCCATCATCGTGTCGTTGACGTCGGCGTGCGCGTCCACGTGAATCAGGCCGACCTTGCCGTGCTTGCGATGAATCGCGCGCAGGATCGGCAGCGCGATGGTGTGATCGCCGCCCAGCGTGATCGGCTTGCAATCGTGCTGGAGAATTTCGTCGTACGCGGTTTCGATGCGCTTGATCGAGTCGTGCAGGTTGTACGGATTGATCGCGACGTCGCCGAGATCGGCCACGCGCAGCGAATCGAACGGCGCGGCGCGCGTCGCCATGTTGTACGGGCGCAGCAGCACGGACTCGCTGCGGATCTGGCGCGGCCCGAAGCGCGCGCCGGTGCGGTTCGAGGTGCCGAGATCGAACGGCACGCCGACGAAGCAGGCGTCGAACCCTTCGGCCGAGCCGACGTTCGGCAGCCGCATCATGGTCGCAATGCCGCCGCAGCGGGGCATGGCGTTGCCGGACAGCGGCTGCGGCCGTTCGCCGGCTTCGGGGTGAATGAAGGAAGAGGTATTCATCGTGTCTCGGCAATGAAAAAGGGCAGCAAGCAAAATCAGGCGGACCGGCCGAGGAGAAGCGTCTGAACCGCACCTTGCCGGGCGAATCTCGATTCTTGAGCAGTTTCCCAGAAGTTAAAATACCTACGGCACAAACTTCACATTGATTTCCGGCGATGTATTCTGACCCATGTTCTCCCAACTCACCGATCTCGACCTGCGGCTGATCCGCGTCTTTCTCGCCATTGTCGACGCGGGCGGCGTGTCGCCGGCCCAGGCAACCCTCAACGTCGGCCAGTCGACCATCAGCACACAGCTTGCCACACTCGAAACGCGCCTGGGCTACCGGCTGTGCGAGCGCGGCCGCGGCGGCTTCAGCCTGACCGCGCGCGGCGAGCAGTTCATCGACGCCGCCCGCGCGCTGCTGTCGGCCGTCGACACCTTCGGCATGCAGGCGCGCAACGTGGGCCGCAAGCTGGTCGGCACGCTCGATATCGGCATGATCGGCCACACGCCGGTGTCGGCGAGCGCGCGCATCAGCGACGCGATCGGCCGGTTCCGGGCGCGCGATCAGTCGGTGCGGTTCTCGATCCTGGTGCGCTCGCCCGGTGAACTCGAAGAATTGCTGCTCAATGGGCGGATTCAGATCGGCATCGGCTATTTCTGGCACCGCGTGCCGTCGCTCGAATACACCGAGGTGTTCGCGGAAGATCAGTTCGCCTATTGCGCGAAGGGGCATCCGCTGTTTGTTCAGGCGGGCGACGTGCCGCCCGCCGAGGCCGCGCAGCATGAATGGGCGTGGCGCAGTTATCCGCTGCCCGAAGCCGAAAGCTCGACCACGCCGCACAACGTCACCGCCGTCGCGGACAACATGGAAGCGGTCGCGATGCTCGTGCTCTCGGGGCATCATCTCGGCTACTTGCCCGGGCATTTCGCGGCGCCGTTCGTCAAGCAGGGGTTGCTCGCGGCGCTGAATCCGGCGCAGATGCGCTACCGCGTCGCGTTTCATATGGTCACGCGCGCGCGGCAGCATCGCACGGATATCGTCGAGGCGTTTATCGACGATATGAAGGCTGCGCATCCCGTGCAGGTTTTGCAGGCAGATGAGTAGCGGCTACGCTAGCGGCGCGCGATGAAAAAAAAGCCGCGCACGGTGCGCGGCTTTCTGCTCATCGCTCGCCGCCCGCGGGCGGTTTATTCGTTGATCACGTCCGCGCCCTTCGGCACCGTGAACTTGAACGCGTCGGCCGGCAGCGGCGGGTTCTTCTGAATGTTCGAGAAGGTCAACAGCGTGACGTTGCCGAACACGTCGTGCAGTTCCATGGCTTCCAGATTGCCGTCCTTGAAGCCGATGCCCACGCGCTGGAACTGCGTGTCTTTCGCCTTCGGCGTCAGTTCGAGCCAGTCGATGCCGGCCTTCACGCCCGCGTCGCGCAGCGTGAAGTTCTTGTCGAGATCGTTGCTGCCGAACAGGATCGCCGCCGGGCTCGCGCCGAGCGCGCCGCCGAGACTGCGCACCGTCACCTGATTCAGATCCTTGTCGTACACGAAGAGCTTGTCGCCGTCCGCTTGCAGCAGTTGGGCATAGGGCTTCTCGTATTGCCAGATGAACTTGCCGGGACGCGCGAACGTGAAGGTGCCGCTCGACGTGCCGGTCTTGCCGGTGCCCGTGGTGGACAGCGTGCCGCTCGCGCCCTGCGCCTTGCTCGGCGCCCGCACTTCCTGCTGCACGAACGTGCCGCGCGCCGAATGCACTTGCGAAACGAACGCTTTCAGTTGCTCGGTGCCGCTCGCGAACGCCTGCGATGCGAAGAGCACCGTTGCGCCGATCGCCACACTGCCCACGCTACGTACGAGCGTCCGGGCGAGCTGGCCGAAACGGCCGGATTGAGCATTCTCTCGAGCGTGCTGCTGCGCGAATCGCTGCATATGGTTTTCTCCCTTGATTGAATTCGTTGAGCGGCCGTGACCGCCGGCGCATGGGCGAAGCTTGTGCGCCCCCGTGGCGGTGGGTGCCGCGCGCGAAGCCCGGTGGCCCGCGTTCGGCAGGCCCGTGCCTGCCTGCGATACCAGCTTAGGCGATCAGCCTTAAACGAGCCTTAGAGAGTCGGCCGGCGCCGCAAAGCGCCAATCTGCCGGTTGCTCCCTGCGCTGAGCCGGGGTAGCGACGCGCCTCGACTTCGCAACCGACGGCACACTTGCCGCCGCGCCGCAAAACACCGAGGTCGTTCGCTCTATTCCGCTTCCCGCGCCGGCGCGAGAATTTCGCGATTGCCGTTCGACGACATGGCCGATACCACGCCCGAGTTCTCCATCTGCTCGAGCAGGCGCGCCGCACGGTTATAGCCGATGCGCAAATGCCGCTGCACCAGCGAGATCGACGCACGGCGGTTCTTCAACACGACGTCGACCGCCTGGTCGTATAACGGGTCGGACTCGCCGTCGCCCGATCCGGTTCCCCCCGCGCCCGCCGAGCCTTCGTCGCCCTCGCCCGTCACGCCGCCTTCGAGAATGCCTTCGATGTAGTTCGGCTCGCCCTGTTCCTTGAGCTTGTCGACCACGCGATGCACTTCCTCGTCCGATACGAACGCGCCGTGCACGCGCACCGGCAAGCCGCTGCCCGGCGGCAGATACAGCATGTCGCCCATGCCGAGCAGCGATTCCGCGCCCTGCTGGTCGAGAATGGTGCGCGAGTCGATCTTCGAGGACACCTGGAAGGCCATCCGCGTCGGCACGTTGGCCTTGATGAGACCCGTGATCACGTCCACCGACGGACGCTGCGTGGCCAGAATCAGGTGGATGCCGGCCGCGCGCGCCTTCTGCGCGATCCGCGCAATCAATTCTTCGACCTTCTTGCCGACCACCATCATCAGGTCGGCCAGTTCGTCGATCACCACCACGATATTCGGCAGGCGCGTGAGCGGCTCCGGATCGTCCGGCGTGAGGCTGAACGGATTCGGCAGCTTTTCTTCGCGTTTGGCGGCTTCGTCGATCTTGTTGTTGTAGCCGGCGAGGTTGCGCACGCCGAGCTTGCTCATCAGCTTGTAGCGGCGCTCCATTTCGGCGACCGCCCAGTTCAGCGCGTGACCGGCCTGGCGCATATCCGTCACCACCGGACACAGCAGATGCGGAATGCCTTCGTACACGCTCATTTCCAGCATCTTCGGATCGATCAGGATCATGCGGACCTGGTCGGCGCTCGCCTTGTAGAGCAGCGAGAGGATCATCGCGTTGATGCCCACCGACTTGCCCGAACCGGTCGTACCGGCCACCAGCAAGTGCGGCATCTTCGCGAGGTCGGCGCACACCGGCTTGCCGCCGATGTCTTTACCCAGGCCCATGGTCAGCGGCGACGCGGCGTCCGCATACACCGCCGAGCCGAGAATCTCCGAGAGACTCACGGTCTGACGGCGCTGGTTCGGCAGCTCCAGCGCCATGAAATTCTTGCCCGGAATCGTTTCGACCACGCGGATCGACACGAGCGAAAGCGAACGCGCGAGGTCCTTGGCGAGACCGACGATCTGGCTGCCCTTCACGCCCGTGGCCGGCTCGATTTCATAGCGCGTGACGACCGGGCCGGGATACGCCGCGACCACGCTGACTTCGACGCCGAAGTCCTTGAGTTTTTTCTCGATCAGACGCGAGGTGAATTCCAGCGTATCCGCGGAGATGGTTTCCTGCGCGGCGGGCGCGGCGTCGAGCAACGAAATGGGCGGCAGGGTGGAATCGCCCGGCAGGTCCGTGAAGAGCGGCACTTGCCGCTCCTTCTCGACGCGCTCCGACTTGGCCGGCGTGACGACCGGCGGCACGATCATGACCGGCTCGTGTTCCTCGATCCGCACGCGGCCCTTCTCGACCTTGCCCTCGCGCTTGACCGCAGCCGCTTCGCCCAGCTTGCGGTCGCGGCCGGCCTCACGGCGCAGCTTGGCAAACGTCACCGCGGAAATGATCGATTCGCCGACCTTCTCCGACACCGACAGCCAGGAAAAACGGAAATACAGCGACAGGCCGATGCCGAGCACGATCAGCAGCGCCAGCGTGCCGCCCGTGAAGCCGAACGCGTGAGATACGCCACGCGCCACGGCCTCGCCGATCACGCCGCCCGGCGCGCGCGGCAACTGCACTTTCAGCGACCACATGCGCAACGCCTCGATGCCGTCGCACGCCAGCAGCACGAGCATGAAAGCGAACGCGTCGGCGAGCCAGCTCACGTCGCGCGGCGCGTCTTCCTGCAGTTCCTCGTGACGAGTGATGCGCCTGTAGTTCGCGGAGATATGGCGGCCGAGCAGCACGATCCACCAATAGGCGGACAGGCCGAACAGCAGCAGCAGGATGTCGGAGGTCCACGCGCCGACGCGGCCCGCCCAGTTGGCGATATGGTCGACCTGCGCGGCATGGGTCCAGCTCGGATCGCGCCGGCTGTAGCTGACGAGCGCCATGAGCAGGAAAACGCCGAGCGCCACCTGCAGGATCCAGCGGATTTCGGTGAAAAGGCGCGACATGCGGTGCGGCAATGCCTGCGCGCTCGCGGAATAGGGAGCTTTTGCCATTGATCCTGTTGCGTGTGTGCCCGATGCCCGGCCTGAGTCTTTGGGGGAGCCTCGCCCAGCGGGGCTTCGGGCTCGATCCCGGGTTCCGGGAACTTCGATCCGGCCTATTGTAAACGCAGTGTCCCGCGCGAGGCTGTAAATGACGGTAACTTGGCCGTTTGGCCACGGAAAAGCGCTCCGCGGCGCCCGACGAGGCTATCGGCGCGATCGGAAAGCTTCATGGAGCGGGCCGGCGCCCCGCCCTTTATAATGCCGCACTGATACCCAACTATAGTTTCAGCTCAAGTCGCGCGGCCTCGCATGGGCGAGCCGGGCGCCGTAAAAGGATTCGATCATGCCCGCAACTTCCACGAAACACGCCAAGGTTCTGATTCTCGGTTCCGGTCCCGCCGGCTACACGGCAGCGGTCTACGCGGCGCGCGCCAACCTCGCGCCGGTGCTCGTCACGGGCCTCGCCCAGGGCGGCCAGCTCATGACCACGACCGACGTCGAAAACTGGCCCGCCGACGCCAACGGCGTGCAGGGCCCAGAGCTGATGGCACGCTTCCTGGAGCACGCCGAGCGCTTCAACACCGAAATCATCTTCGACCACATCCATACGGCCAAGCTGGATGAGAGGCCGATCCGCCTGATCGGCGACTCGGGCGAATACACCTGCGACTCGCTGATCATCGCGACCGGCGCGTCGGCGCAGTACCTCGGCCTGCCGTCGGAAGAAGCGTTCATGGGCAAAGGCGTGTCGGCTTGCGCCACCTGCGACGGCTTCTTCTACAAGCAACAACATGTGGCCGTGATCGGCGGCGGCAATACCGCGGTCGAGGAAGCCCTCTACCTGTCGGGCATCGCGAAGAAGGTGACCGTGATCCATCGCCGCGACAAGTTCCGCGCCGAGCCGATCCTGATCGACCGCCTGCTGGCGAAAGAAAAGGAAGGCGTAGTCGAGATCAAGTGGAACCACACGCTCGACGAAGTGACCGGCGACCAGTCCGGCGTGACCGGCCTGCGCATCAAGCACACGCAAACCGGCGAAACCACCGACCTCGCGCTGCAGGGCCTGTTCGTCGCGATCGGCCACAAGCCGAACACGGACATTTTCGCGGGCCAGCTGGAGATGAAGAACGGCTACATCATCACCCAGGGCGGCCTGAACGGTTTTGCGACCGCGACGAGCGTGCCGGGCGTGTTCGCCGCGGGCGACGTGCAGGACCACGTGTACCGCCAGGCGATCACCAGCGCGGGCACGGGCTGTATGGCCGCGCTCGACGCGCAACGCTATCTGGAAACCGTCGACGAGATGGTCGGCGAGCACGCCATGAGCCAGGAAGCCGAGCGTTGATCGGCCGCGCCGGTTCGCGAGCCGGCCCGGATCAGTAGCGCAACGGTAAAATGACGGCTGGGCATGGCCCGGCCGCCTGCTCGAAAGAAGGCCGCGGCTGCAAAGCCGGCGGCCTTTTTGCATGCCGGTCGCAAGGAAACGTCGCGCGACCGATCCACCTTTCTGCGTGTATTACCGATATGCCGAAGAATCAGCCCCATCCGAGCGAACCGAAGCGCGCGCGAGCCGTCGCGCGTCCCGCGCCCGAACCGGCTGCGCCCGCCGTCAAACCGAAGCTCGAACCGGCTGCGGGTCTCGCCGGCCTCGGCGCGTTGCGCGATGCGCTCAAGGGCGACGCGCAGCGGCGCGAGCGCGAACGGGCGGCCGCCGCGGCCGCGCAGCGTGAAGCGTCGGCGGACGCCGATCTGTTCCGCCGCGAGATTGGCGCGGTCGCGCCGCTCGCCGTGCCGCCGCGCGCCACGCTGCCGCGCAATCCTCCGCCGCCGCTGCCGGTGCAGACCAGACTCGACGAAGAAGCCGTGCTGCACGAAGCGATTTCGGACGAGTTCGACCCCGAAGTCCTGCTCGAAACCGATGAGACGCTTTCCTATTGCCGCCCAGGCGTGAGTCAGGAGGTCGTGCGCAAGCTTCGGCGCGGCGACTGGATCGTGCAGGCGCAGATCGACCTGCACGGCATGCGGCGCGAGGAAGCGCGCGAGGCGCTGGCTGAGTTCATCCGCGAGTCGGTGAAACGCGGCTTGCGGTGCTTGCGCGTGATTCACGGCAAGGGACTGGGATCGATCGGCAAGGAGCCGGTGTTGAAAGGCAAAGTGCGCGCATGGCTCGTGCAGAAGTCCGAGGTCATCGCATTCTGCCAGGCGCGCCCGCACGACGGCGGCGCCGGTGCGGTGGTCGTGCTGCTGCAGCCGGGCGCCGCGCCCGCTCAAGCCAGGTCCTGACGGAGCCGCGGTGATCCATCCGAGACTGACGCTCGCGCTGACCATCATGGAGGCACTGGCGATTTTCGCCTACGCGATTTCCGGCTTGATCGAGGCCAGAAGCCGTCGGCTCGACGCAGTGGGCACGTTTCTGGTGGCGATCGCCACGGCGTTCGGCGGCGGCACCTTGCGCGACGTGCTGCTGGAGCGGCGGCCGTTTTACTGGGTCGAGCATCAGACCTATCTGATCGCCATTTTCGTGATGTCGCTGTTCGCGCCGATGCTGTTGAAGATGACCTCGCGTCTGCTCTCCGAACGGGTTCTACTGGTGGCGGACGCGATCGGCCTTGGCCTCTTCAGCATCGCGGGCACATCCATCGCGCACGACGCGCAAATGCCGTGGTTCACCTCGGTGCTGATGGGCGTGCTGACGGGGGTTTTCGGCGGCGTGATCCGTGACGTGCTGTGCAACGAGGTGCCGCTGATTCTGCGCGACTCGCGGCCGTATGCGACCTGTGCTTTCGTCGGCTGCTGGCTGTACGTGCTGCTGGATTACATCGACTTCGACACGGTGTATAGCGTGCTGATCGCCACCGGCTTTATCCTGCTTGCAAGGCTGGTAACGTTCAGGCTCGATGTACGCTTGCCGCACTAGCGACTGCCCAGCAAGCTTGCCTGGGATGTGCGGTGTATTGCCGGCGAATGGGACTCCGCACCGCCGTTCAAACCTACTTGTTGGTGGCCAGCGCGCCCGCGCTCTTCGAGCCGCCGAATAGTGCCGTCAGGTACGCCGAGTTGTTGTTCATGGTCGCCATCAACGTGTTCAGTGCGGTGAACTGGCTCTGATACTGCTTCGTCAATTGCGCGGCGTAGTCGCTCAGCCTCGTCTGCTGCGCGGTGACGCTCTTCAGGTCGGCGTTCAGCGCGGTGTTGCGCGTGTCGATGATGCCGCCCGTCCGCGTGAATTCGGCAATGCTCTTGTTCAGTCTGGCGCCAATGCCATTGGTCGAATTGAACAACGCTGCAAGCTGGGCCGAACTCGTGTTGAGCGCGCCAGTCAGCTTTGCGCTGTCGACAACCAACGTGCCGTCCGCCGGATCGCCCTTCAACGTGATTCCGATCTGCCCCAAGGTCACCGTCGAGCTGCCCGTGCCAACGCCGCCGCTGACGATCGACGCCAGCGCGTTCTTGACCGTCAGCAGCGTCGAGTCGCCAAGCAGCGCGCCGCCCGTCTTCGACGATTTGTCGTACGAAGACAGCTTGTTGATCGTGGTGACGACGGTGTTGTACAGATTGGCGAAATTCGTGATGGCCGTGTTCTGCGCGGTGGTGTCCGGCGCGATGGTCAGCGTTTGCGGATTGTTGACCGAAGCGCTCGACAGATTCAGCGTGACGCCGGAAATCGCATCGGTGACGGCATTGTTGGCGCTGCGCGCCGCGATGCCGCCGATGGTGAGCAACGCGTCTTGCGCCGCCTCGCTCTGCCGCCAGGCATTGCCGGCATTCGACGAGACGATCGTGGACGCCGCGCCGTTCGCGCCGGGCGTCGAGGTCACGCCGAGGCTCGCCAGGCCCGCGTCGTTCTGCACGTTACTGGTGGCCACGTTGATCGTGTTGGCCGAACCGGTGGCAGCCGAGCGCAACACGAGGTGAGCGCCGCCCGTGCCGGTCACGATCGTCGCCGTGACGCCGGGGTTGTTGGCCGCTTTGTTGATCGCGCCGGCGATCCCGCTCAATGTGTTGTTGGTGTTGTCGATCGAGACATCCATCGACTTGCCGCCGACCGAGATGGTCAGCGTGCCGGTGCCCAGTTGCGTGGTCGCGCCGAACGCTGCCGAAGACAGGCTTTGCGACGAGGCGATCTGGGTGACGTCGATCGTATAGCTGCCGGCCACCGCGCCCGGACCCGCTTTCGGGTCGAGGCCCTTGCCGCTCGCCGTGGCCGCGAAGGTGGACAAGGTGGTTCCGTCCGACAGATTCTTCAGCGCCGCCTGCAGGGCCGATAACGCCGAAGTCAGCGCGCCGTAGGCGGACAAGGTGGTGTTGTCGCTGGTCTGCCGCGCCTGCAGCGCCGCCGCCTGGCCCGCCGTTTTTGCATTCACGAGCGCCGAGACCAGCGTCGCCACGTCCATCGACGAATTGCCGGTCGAACCGCTGATAATGGATTGCGCGGCTTGCTGGACCTGGCTTTGCGCGTTGGCGGTCGCGCTGTTCACCGACGTTGTGATCGTAGACATGCAAAAGCTCCCCGTGCGCGAATTATTGTTTGTTCATTGAGCGACGCCCCGAGCCTGCTTCTGCCGCACCATTCATCCGGTCACGACGGCGCCTCTTACAAAGTTTTCAAATGTTACACCATCTTTCTTCATAGTTTTATGACGGTTTGTCGTAACGGCTGCCGGCTGGTGAGAGAGTCGCGGCTGTCGATTTGCGGTGACGCCGTTCGTCGTGAGGTAAACGGCCGGTCTGGCCGAAGTCGCGCCGCAGCGCGCCCCGCACCAGCAACCGATCAAGGTGACCACGATGCCCCTGACGCTCTACGCCCACCCCTTCTCGTCTTACTGCCAGAAGGTCCTGACCGCGCTCTACGAAAACGGCACGCCGTTCGAACTTCGCCTGCTGGCGCACGACGACCCGCAAGTCATGGCCGAATTCGCGGCGCTCTGGCCGATCAAGCGGTTTCCGCTGCTGGCCGACGGCGGCCGGACCGTGATGGAGTCGAGCATCATCATCGAATATCTGGGCCTCTATCATCCCGGGCCGGTGCCGCTCCTGCCGGCCGACGCCCGCGCCGCGCTCGAAGTGCGCAGCATGGACCGTTTCTTCGATAACTACATTTCGACGCCGCAGCAGAAGATCGTCTACGACAGCATGCGGCCGGAGGCGGAGCGAGACCCGCGGGCCGTCGCCGACGCGCGCGCCATGCTCGACACCGCTTACGGCTGGCTGGACGAGCTGATGGCCGAGCGCGAATGGGCCGCCGGGGACGCTTTCAGCCTCGCCGATTGCGGCGCCGCGCCGTTCCTCTTCTATGCCGACTGGACCCACGCCATCGGCCCGGCGTTTCCGCACGTGCTCGCTTACCGCAAGCGGCTGCTGGCGCGGCCGTCGTTTGCACGCGCGGTGGACGAAGCGCGCCCCTACCGCGCATTTTTCCCGCTCGGCGCGCCGGACCGGGATTGAGTACGGCGGCGCTGCCGGGAGAACGGGAACAGGTGCGCTCACAAGGCCGCCCCTCTTGACCCTTTGCGACAACAATATTTCCAGCCTATACACTTCAGTTCGAAACCTACTTCCGGCAATCACTCATAAGGCAAAACATGGACCGTTTCGAAGCGATGGAGATATTTACGCGTGTGGTCGAGGCGAACAGCTTCACCAAAGTATCCGAGTCGCTCGACCTGCCGCGCGCCAAAGTCAGCCGCACCATCCAGGCGCTGGAGGAGCATGTCGGCGTGCGTCTGTTGAACCGTTCGACACGCCAGGTCAGCGTCACCGAAGACGGCGCGCTGTTCTACGAACGATGCGTGCGCATCCTCGCCGAAGTCGCCGACGCCGAATCGTCGCTGTCGAACACACGCGAAAATCCGGCCGGCACGATCCGCGTGGATACGTCCGGCACGCTCGCCCGCGCGCTGCTGCTGCCCGCGCTCGACGACTTCTACCGGCAATACCCCGAGATCGACGTGCGGCTCGGCCTCGCCGATCGCAACATCGATCTGATTCAGGATGGCGTGGACTGCGTGATCCGCATGGGCACGCCGGAAGAGTCGAGTCTCGTCGCACGTCGGATCGGCCAGGCGCGCATCGTCACCTGCGCGTCGCCGGCGTATCTGGAGAAATACGGCGAGCCGACCACGCTCGAAGAATTGAGCGAGCACCGCGCGGTCAACTACGTGTCTGCGCGCACCGGCAGAACGTTCCCGTTCGAATACCAGGTGGACGGCGAGATCGCCAAGGTGTCACTCAAGAGCGTACTCGCGGTGAACGACGGCTCGGTCTATATCGGCGCGGCCGCGCTCGGGCACGGCATCATTCAGCCGTCGCGCTTCATGGTCGCCGACCTGATCGCGCAAGGCGCGCTGAAGGAAATCCTCACCGGCTACACGAGCCCCGGCACGCCGCTCTCGGTGCTCTACGCGCATCGCCGCAATCTGAGTTCGCGGCTGCGTGCTTTCATCGAGTGGGTGACCGAACTGGCGCGCAACAATCCGGATCTGCGTATCGCGGACCAGTAAGCCGAGGCCGTAAAACGAAAAGCCCCGTGCGCTTTGCAACGCAAGGGGCTTTCTTAAACCCGATTCAAACTTCGCGATCAGGCAATCCGCTCTTCGTTCGACGGATCGAACAGCACCGCCTTCGAGGTATCGAACAACAGCGTCGTGTTCGTCAGCGGCTGCGGGTTCGAAGCCGGGTGCACGCGGCTCACGATGCGCTTGCCGTTGACCTGCGCGAACACCAGCGTGTCCGGACCGGTCGGCTCGATCACGTCGACCTTCACTTCGATCGGCTGCAACTTCGCGTTGTCGCCATGCGCGCCACGCGCGTCGGTGATGCGCTCCGGACGCAGGCCGAGGATCACATCGCGGCCGACGTGCGACTTCACCTTCGCCGAGTCGAACGGCAGGTTCAGCGCCGTGCGCGCGACACCCGTATCCAGTTCGAGCGCCACGCCCGCGCCCTGCTCGACCAGCTTGCCCTGGATGAAGTTCATCGGCGGTGCGCCGATGAAGCCCGCCACGAACAGGTTCGACGGCGAGTCGTAGATTTCCTGCGGCGCGCCGAACTGCTGCACGATGCCGTCTTTCATCACCGCGATGCGGTCGCCGAGCGTCATGGCTTCGATCTGATCGTGCGTCACGTAGACGATCGTCGTGCCGAGGCGTTGATGCAGCAGCTTGATTTCCGAACGCATCTCGATACGCAGTTTCGCGTCGAGGTTCGACAGCGGTTCGTCGAACAGGAACATGACCGGGTCGCGCGCCAACGCACGCCCCATCGCCACGCGCTGGCGCTGGCCGCCGGACAGCTGACCCGGCTTGCGGTCGAGCAGGTGCGTGATCTGCAGCGTGTTCGACACGCGGTCGACGATCTGCGCCTGCTCCTGCTTCGGCACCTTGCGGATATTCAGGCCGAACGAGATGTTCTCGCGCACCGTCATGGACGGATACAGCGCGTACGACTGGAACACCATCGCGATATCGCGATCTTTCGGCGACAGGTTGTTCACCGTCTTGCCGTCGATCTGGATCTCGCCCTTGGTCACGGTTTCGAGGCCGGCAATCATGTTGAGCAGCGTCGACTTCCCGCAGCCCGAACCGCCGACGAGAATCAGGAACTGGCCGTCTTCGATGTCGATATTGACACCCTTCAGGACCGGCACCCCGTTCGGGTAAGTCTTGTACACGTCACGGATGGAAAGGCTTGCCATGCTGTGAATCCTCTTGTCTCTGGTACTGCTTGAAAACGTCTTCGGGTGACGGCGGCTTCGAATCGAACAGAAGCCGCCGCGCTCGGATGGTTGAGCCTGGCGTCTAGCCCTTCACTGCGCCTGCCGTCAGGCCGCGCACGAAATAGCGTCCGGCGATGATGTACACCAGCAGCGTGGGCAGTGCGGCGATGATCGCGCCGGCCATGTCCACGTTGTATTCCTTCACGCCGGTCGAGGTATTCACGAGGTTGTTCAGCGCCACCGTGATCGGCATGGAATCGACACCGGAGAACACGATACCGAACAGGAAGTCATTCCAGATCTGCGTGAATTGCCAGATCAGGCACACCATGAAAATCGGCAGCGAGACCGGCAGCAGAATCTTCGTGAAGATCGTGAAAAAACCCGCGCCGTCGATGCGCGCCGCCTTCACGAGCTCAGCCGGAATGCTGACGTAGAAGTTGCGGAAGAACATCGTGGTGAAGGCGATACCGTAGATCACGTGCACCACCACCAGGCCGGTGGTCGTGTTCGACAGGCCGAGAAAGCCTTCGAAACGCGCCATCGGCAACAGGATCGCCTGGAACGGAATGAAGCAGCCGACCAGCAGCATCGTGAAGATCGGATCGGCGCCACGGAAACGCCAGTGCGTGAGCACATAACCGTTGAACGCGCCGACGATCGACGAGATCAGCACGGCGGGAATCACCATCCGCACCGAGTTCATGAAGAACGGCTGCATGCCGTCGCAACGCACGCCCGTGCAGGCGCCGCTCCATGCCTTGATCCACGGCTCGACGGTCCAGTGCGTGGGCGGCGTGAGCAGGTTGCCGGTGCGCAGCTGATCGATGTCCTTGAACGACGTGGACAGCATCACGTACAGCGGGAACAGGAAGTACAGGGCAAACAGTATCAAGGCCGCGTAAATGACGGCACGGCTGATCGTCATCTTAGGCTGCATTGCGGGTGCTCCTCGATTCCAGATACATGAGCGGCACGAGCACGGCTACGACGGTGGCGAGCATCATCATCGACGATGCCGCGCCGACGCCCAGCTGCCCGCGATTGAACGAAAACGTGTACATGAAAATGGCCGGCAGCGACGAAGACGTGCCAGGACCGCCCGCGGTCAACGCGACCACCAGGTCGAAGGTCTTGATCGTGATGTGGCAGAGAATCAGCAGCACGGAGAAGAACACCGGGCGCATGCTCGGAATCACGATCTTGCGGTAGATGGTGGGCAGATTCGCGCCGTCCATCTGCGCGGCCTTGAAGATTTCACCGTCGACACCGCGCAGGCCCGCGAGGAACAGCGCCATCACGAAGCCGGTGGATTGCCACACGGCCGCGATCACGACGCAGAAAATCGCCTTGTCCGGGTCGCCCAGCCAGCTGAACGAGAAGCTCGTCCAGCCCCAGTCGTGAAACACCTTCTCGAGGCCGATGCTCGGCGTCATGATCCATTGCCACGCCGTACCCGTCACGATGAACGACAGCGCCATCGGATAGAGGAACACGGCGCGCAGCGCGCCTTCATTGCGGATCTGCTGATCGAGCAGGATCGCGAGAAAGAGACCCAGACCGATACAGATACCGATGAACGGGATGCCGAACCAGCCGAGGTTCGCAGCCGACGTCCAGAACACGTCGTTATCGAACAGTTCGCGATAACGATCGAGACCGACAAATTCATAACGAGGCATCAGTCGCGAATTGGACAGCGACAGATAGCCGGTAATGGCGATGAAGCCATACACGAAGATCAGGCTGATCACGACGCTGGGTGCGAGCACCAGCTTCGGAATCCAGCGATCGGCAAGGGCCGCCATGGGCGACGCGCGGCGGGTGGCGTTGGCCGTTTTCCCGTTTCCGCTGATAGAAGCAGTCACTACTCGACTCCTGCTGAAACTGTGCCGCCGGGACATTCGCGCCTGCAAGGCGCGAAGCCGCAACGGCATAGGTGTGACTCCATGAAACCAGGGTGAAGCCGCCTGCCGATGCAAGGCATGCAACCCCTGCAACGGCGACGTGAAGGGCACGCCCGGCGCCCGTTGCTGAACCGCCGGGCGCGCCGCTTCGCGTGACGCGACTTACTTGGTCTTCGCTGCCTTCGCGAGCGCGGCGACCGCGCTCTTCGAATCCTGCTGCGAGTTCATGAACTTCGTGACCACGTCGGAGATCGCGCCGGCTGCTGCATCCGGTTGCGCCATGCCGTGTGCCAGCGAAGGCACGTAGCCGCCCGCCTTGATCGCCACCTGTTCATCCGCGTACGACTTCTTCGCGCAGTCGTCGAACTTGGCCATCGACACGCCCAGGCGAACCGGGATGGAACCCTTGTTCAGGCTGAACTGTTCCTGGAAGTCCGGCGACATGATCGTCTTGGCCAGCGCGAGCTGACCCGGCGTGGCCGCCTTCGCGCCCTTCTGCTGGAAGAACACGAACGAGTCGACGTTGAACGTGTACGACTTTTCCGTGCCCGGCACCGCGGCGCAGATGTAGTCCGAGCCCGACTTCTTGCCGGCGTTGGCGAATTCGCCCTTCGCCCAGTCGCCCATGAACTGCATGCCGGCCTTGCCGTTGATGACCATGGCCGTTGCCAGGTTCCAGTCACGGCCCGTGCGGCCCGCGTCGAAGTAACCCTGAATCTTGCGGACCGTGTCGAACACGCCGACCATCTTGTCCGAAGTCAGCGTCTTTTCGTCGAGGTCGACCAGCGCCTTCTTGTAGAAGTCCGCGCCTTGCGACAGCACGACGTCTTCCCACAGCGTCAGGTCTTGCCACGGCTGGCCGCCCATCGCGATCGGCTGGATGCCCGCGGCCTTCATCTTGTCGGCCACCGCGAAGAACTCAGGCCACGTGGTCGGCGCCTTGCCGCCTGCCTTGTCCAGCGCTGCCTTGTTGATGTACAGCCAGTTCACGCGGTGCACCGAGAACGGCGCGGCGACATAGTGGCCGTCCGCGTGCATGATCTTGTCGATTTCCGGCGGCAGGTTCTTCTTCCAGTCGCCCGCGACGGAGTCGATCGGCACCAGCACGCCTTGCTGCGCCCAGTCCTGGATCAGCGGACCCTTGATCTGCGCGGCGCTCGGCGCATTGCCCGAGATCACCTGCGTCTTGAGTGCCGTCATGGCAGCCGCGCCGGCGCCACCCGCAACCGCAAAGTCCTTCCACGTGTAACCCTGCTTCGTCATGTCGTCCTTGAGGACGCCGACGGCTTTCGATTCACCGCCCGAAGTCCACCAGTGCAACACTTCGACCGACTCGGCAGCCTGCACGGCCGAGACGCCACACATCAGACCTGCGGCGCACAAAGCGCCCATGATCGCGCGAAATTTCATTGCTTATCTCCTCCAGACACCTGAACAAAAAACAAATGGCCCCTGATGTCGCCAGGGTGCTGTGGTTGGTTCAAACAGGCAAAACACTGGGCGATCGAGCACGGTCGGGCGCATGCGCGAGGCATGTGCCGGCGGACCGATGTCCGGCCGCTGGAAGCTCAAGAGATGAGTGGTTCGGGATGCAACTGACTGTCTCCTCTTTTGATTTTTGCCTGCCCGCGTCGCGCGCGGCAGACTCGAGGTGCCTTGCACGTCAACCTGGCCGACCATTACGGAAAGCCGCTCAACTGCCCGGCTTTCCACAAGGGCCGCAGGGCGTGCTGGCGCGTACCGACACGCAATGTCCGTTAACATGCAGGGGACGCCTGCCGATTCGGGAAAACGCGCATCTGGACTTGCAGTGCACGCTTTTTTCATCGAATTAGCGTTACCTCTTGATTTGGATTGTAGTTAAACTACAATTCAGTGTCAAAAAAAATTTTATCGGACTACGGTCGCTCAACTGTTCAACTTCGGCGGCCCCAGGACATCGACGGAGACTCATGCAAACCGATTCAAGTTTCACCTTCGTTCTCTTCGGCGGAACCGGCGATCTGTCGATGCGCAAGATCCTGCCGGCACTGTTTGAAGCACACCGTGCAGGCGGCATGCTGGCCGACAGTGGCAAGATCGTGGCGGTGGCCCGGCACGCGGCGGATCGCGGCGAATACCTGCAGTGGGTCAACGAGCACGTCAAGCCGCACGTGTCGAAGAAAGGTTTGGACGAAACGGCATGGGCGAGCTTCCTGGAGCGCATCGAGTTCGTGAATATCGACCTCGGCAAAGCGGAAGACTTCGTGCACTTGCGCGACGCCGTCAAGGACCTGCCCGGCATTCGCGTGTTCTATCTGGCTACGGGCCCGTCGCTGTTCGTGCCGATCTGCCACGCGCTCGCGTCGGTGGGATTGAACGAAAACGCCCGCATCGTGCTGGAAAAGCCGCTCGGCTACGACCTCAAATCGTCCAATGCAATTAATGATGCAGTCGGCGAAATCTTCGCCGAAGAACAGATCTATCGCATCGACCACTACCTCGGTAAAGAGCCGGTGCAGAACCTGCTGGCGCTGCGCTTCGGCAATGCGCTGTTCGAGCCGCTGTGGCGCCGCGAGTGGGTCGAGAGCATCCAGATCACGATCGCCGAAGAGCTCGGCGTGGAAGCGCGCGGCGACTTCTACGACAACACCGGCGCGTTGCGCGACATGGTGCAGAACCATTTGCTGCAACTGCTCTCCATCGTCGCGATGGAGCCGCCCCACTCCATGGATTCGGATTCGGTGCGTGATGAAAAGCTGCGCGTGCTGCGCGCTTTGAAGCCCATCGATCCGCGCGATATCGGCAAGGTGGCCGTGCGCGGCCAGTATCATTCGGGCGTGATCCGCGGCACCTCGGTGCCGGCGTATGCAACGGAGTCCGGCGTCCGGCCGGACAGCACGACCGAAACTTTCGTCGCGCTGAAGGTCGAGATCGAAAACTGGCGCTGGGCCGGCGTGCCGTTTTTCCTGCGCACCGGTAAGCGCCTCGCCGATCGCGTCGCCGAGATCGTGGTGAATTTTCGTGCAGTGCCGCATTCGGCGCTCGGCGCCTCCGCATTGCGCGCCGGTGCGAACCGCCTCGTGATCCGCCTGCAGCCGAACGAAACCATTCGCCTCTACTGTCTCGCGAAGCAGCCCGGCGAAGGCATGAACCTCGCCAGCGTCCACCTCGACCTCGCGTTCGACCAGTTCTTCCGCGAAGGACAGATGGAGGCCTATCAGCGTCTGCTGCTCGACGTCATCAACGGCCGCCTCGCGTTGTTTGTGCGACGCGACGAGCAGGAAGCCGCATGGCGCTGGGTCGAACCGATCCTGAACGAATGGAAGGCGTCGAATAAGCCGCCCAAGCCGTACGCAGCGGGCACGTGGGGACCGGCCGCATCGAGCGCGATGCTGGCGCAGCATGGCACCTGCTGGCTCGAAGAAGAGAATTGAATCACGGCGGCGCGTCGTATTCCACGGAACATGACGCGCCGCCCATAAGACCCACCGACGAACTGAACGGAATGGCGCCGGTATCACGAGGGCGCCTGCAGGTCATCCGCCTCGCAGGCATCGCGTGAAAGCAGTACGGCACATTCCGCAGATCCAACAAGAAAGCAGCACGGAGGAGAAGTGATCGAGCTTCACGCTTTCGACGATCAACGCGCCCAATCCGACGCGTTGGCGAAAGCGGTTGGCGACGCGTTACATGCGTCGCTCGCCGCACAGGCCGCGGGGTCCACCACCGGCGCGCGCCCCGCAATGCTTGCAGTGTCCGGCGGCAGCAGTCCGCGCCCGTTCCTGCAGACGTTGTCCACGCAAACCTTCGACTGGGCGCGCATTGCCGTGACACTGGTCGACGACCGCTGGGTGCCGGAGACGGACAGCGCGAGCAACTCGCAACTGGTGCACGCCACGCTGTTGCAGAACGCCGCGAAGCACGCCACCTTCTGGCCGCTCGCGGACACCACGCAAGATCTGAACGCGCATGTCGCCGCGCTGAATGCCGACCCGCGCTTTAGCCACGCGCCGGACGTCGCGATACTCGGCATGGGCGAAGACGGCCACACCGCGTCGATCTTTGCCGATGCACCCGAATGGGACCATGCGATCACCACGACCGAACGCTTCGTCGCCGTGCACCCTGGCAGCGCGCCGCATGCGCGCGTCAGCTGGTCGCTATCCGCGTTGAAGGAAGTAAAGCATCTGTTCCTGCTGATCGCCGGACCGCGCAAAATGGACGTGCTGAATGCCGCCACCGCTGCGCTACAAAAAAATGCCATCTCACAGTTGGCAAACGACAAGGGAGTGAGACTCGATGTCTACTGGTGTGCAAACTAAGGCTGTTCCCGGCGCGGGCCAGCACGCCGACGGACCGAGGCTGCTGGCCGACATCGGCGGCACCAATGCGCGCTTCGCGCTGGAGACGAGCCCGGGCGAAATCGGCTCGGTGAAGGTCTATCCGTGCGCGGACTATCCGGGTGTTGCCGAAGTCATCAAGAAGTATCTGAAGGACACCAAGATCGGCCGCGTGAATCATGCGGCGATCGCAATTGCGAACCCGGTCGACGGCGATCAGGTGAGCATGACGAATCACGACTGGAGCTTCTCGATCGAGGCCACGCGCCGCGCGCTCGGCTTCGACACGCTGCTGGTGGTGAACGACTTCACCGCGCTGGCCATGGCGCTGCCCGGCCTCACCGACGCGCAACGCGTGCAGGTAGGCGGCGGCGCGCGCCGTCCGAACAGCGTGATCGGCCTGCTCGGCCCAGGCACCGGCATGGGCGTGTCCGGCCTGATTCCCGCCGACGACCGCTGGATCGCGCTCGGCAGTGAAGGCGGCCACGCCACCTTCGCACCGGCCGACGAACGCGAAGACATCGTGCTGCAATACGCGCGCAAGAAGTGGTCGCATGTGTCGTTCGAACGCGTGGCCGCGGGTCCCGGCATCGAAGTGATTTACCGTGCGCTCGCGGGCCGCGACAAGAAACGCGTGGCGGCCAACGTCGACACGATCGAGATCGTCAAGCGCGCGCTGGAAGGCGAGCCGCTCGCCGCCGAATCCGTCGACGTGTTCTGCGGCATTCTCGGCACCTTCGCGGGCAATATCGCGGTGACGCTCGGCGCACTGGGCGGCATCTATATCGGCGGCGGCGTGGTGCCGCGGCTCGGCGAGTTCTTCGCGCGCTCGTCGTTTCGCAAGCGCTTCGAAGCCAAGGGCCGCTTCGAGGCCTACCTGCAGAACGTGCCCACCTACGTGATCACCGCCGAATATCCCGCGTTCCTCGGCGTCTCGGCGATTCTCGCCGAGCAGTTGTCGAACCGCGCGGGCGGCAGTTCATCGGCGGTGTTCGAGCGGATTCGCCAGATGCGCGATGCGTTGACACCGGCCGAGCGCCGCGTGGCCGATCTCGCGCTGAATCATCCGCGTTCGATCATCAATGATCCGATCGTCGATATCGCGCGCAAGGCCGACGTGAGTCAGCCGACGGTGATCCGCTTCTGCCGTTCGCTCGGCTGCCAGGGCTTGTCCGATTTCAAGCTGAAGCTCGCGACGGGTTTGACCGGCACGATTCCGGTGAGCCACAGCCAGGTGCATCTGGGCGATACGGCGACGGACTTCGGCGCAAAGGTGCTGGACAACACCGTATCGGCGATCCTGCAGTTGCGCGAGCATCTGAACTTCGAGCATGTCGAGCGGGCCATCGACCTGTTGAATGGGGCGCGGCGTATCGAGTTCTATGGGCTCGGCAATTCGAACATCGTCGCCCAGGACGCGCATTACAAGTTTTTCCGCTTCGGCATTCCGACGATTGCCTACGGCGACCTGTACATGCAGGCGGCGTCGGCGGCGTTGCTCGGCAAGGGTGATGTGATCGTTGCGGTGTCCAAGTCGGGACGCGCGCCTGAACTGCTGCGCGTGCTGGATGTGGCCATGCAGGCGGGCGCCAAGGTGATCGCGATTACGTCGAGCAATACGCCTTTGGCCAAGCGGGCCACCGTCGCGCTCGAAACCGATCACATCGAGATTCGCGAGTCGCAGCTGTCGATGATTTCGCGGATCCTGCATCTGGTGATGATCGATATTCTCGCTGTCGGCGTGGCGATTCGCCGTGCCGTGCCTAGCGCGGATGTGGCGGAGACAGTCGCCAAGGCGCGCCAAGGCGCTGACGATGACGCGACTGCCGTGCTGGATTGGCTGAGCCACGGCGCGGCTTCTTCGCCGCGGGACTGATGTTGGGGAGCGGGCTGCGCCGCGGGCCGAGTGGTTCTGCCAGCGGCGCTGCCCCTTCCGTCAAATCACGTTAGGCTGTCGGCGTTGCCCTTATGCGTGGCGAACAGAGAAGCAATCGAACAGAGCGCAACGAGCGCTCGGCGAGCGAGACGCTCGTGCTCAGTTCACGAAGAGACGGCCGCACATTGCGGGCGACGCGGGGACAGGCGGAAACACAAACCACGAACCGTCATCGTGCCGGAAGAATACGATTGTCAGCGGCCCGCGCGACGTGCAACCTTCCAATCGTACATAGCGACCGTGCGTCGCGAGCACACGGCCAGTCTGCGTCACCCGCACCGGCATCGAACGCGTGGGCGCAAACCATTTGTTCACGAGAGATCGCAAGGAAACGCAGTCGGTGTTCATGGCGTGCTCCTGAGTTCGTGTTGGACTGCAATGGAACTTCATTCCACGGGTCCATGAATTCAGTATTGGATAGGCACTCGCGAACTTAAATCAGAACGGCCCGAGAATGACGTAGCCGAATATCGTGCGCTGTAGGGGTTTGCCTACGCCGGACTTGCCGCACGCGGGCAAGGACTGAGCACGCGCGGCTGTTCGCTGAATGAACGGATCAAGGATCCGAAGCCGGCCCGCACATGCCGCCGCTCGACCACCGTCCGCCACCGGCCGATTAGGCACTGGGTGTTCGCCCATTGCGACGCCTGGCAGCCAGTCAGCACAATCGGTAGATCAATGGCACTATTGTCGCCACCCTGCTAGTTTCCACTCAGCCGAATCATTGATCGGGAGAGATCGATGGCCGACAGACCGACTTCCAGTGCGTCCACAGTCCGTTCGCTTGTCCTCATTGCCGTCGTCGTGGTCGCGCTGGTCGCGGCCTTCGCCTATACGGGCGGCTGGCTTTCGCCGGGGCGACTGACGCCCGCAAAAATCGTCAACGGATTGGCGCCGCCGGGCGGCGCGGAGCTCGGCTTCCGGCGCAACCATGCCAAGGGCATCTGCTTTACCGGCAACTTCGAATCGAATGGCGCGGCCGCGACCCTGTCCAGGGCGCCGATGTTCGCGTCTGGCTCGTATCCTGTCACCGGACGTTTCAACCTCGCTACCGCCGACCCCAAAGCGCCGGACGCCACGGTTCGGGTGCGGGGCCTCAGTCTGCGGATCGTCGCTCCGGATGGAAGCGAATGGCGCTCGGCCATGATCGACGCGCCCGTGTTCCCGGTCGCCACCCCGCAGGCTTTCTACGCTCTGCTTCAGGCCTCGGCCGACAAGACCGACCCGGACGCAATGAAGAATTTCGCCGCCGCGCACCCGGAGTTCGGCGCATTTGTCGCGTGGGCCGGCAGCGCGCCCTGGACGGGCTCTTACGCGCAGGAGCGGTACAACAGCCTCAATAGCTTCATTTTCACCAATGCGGCGGGCGAGGACCAGGCCGTGCGCTGGTCCTTCGTGCCGGCGGCGCAGCCTGAGGTCGTCTCCGCCGACCAGTTGAAGGAACGTGCCGCCGACTTCCTCGCCGCGGATATTACGCAGCGCGTACAAAGCGCGCCGCAACGATGGGCGCTGGTCGTCACGGTCGCCAATTCCGGCGACCCGACCGCGGACCCCAGCAAAGCCTGGCCCGAAGATCGGCGCAAGGTCGAGGCGGGCACGCTGGTGGTCAACGCCATCGAACCCGAGGCTGACGGGCCGTGCCGCGACCTCAACTTCGATCCCACCGTGCTGCCGCCAGGCATGCACGTCTCGGACGATCCGTTTCCCGCCGCGCGCTCGGCCGCCTATTCCGTATCGTTCAACCGGCGCACCGCCGAGGAGAAGGACTATCCCCGGCATCCGGCAGGAGGAGCCACGCCATGACCCCGACCCACGATCGCTTCACGCCGCTGCAGCGCGCTCTTCACTGGCTCATGGCGGTTTGCATTCTGGCGATGCTGTTCATCGGCGTCGGCATGGTGTCCACGATTCGGCCGGTTTATCTTTCTCTGGTGTCGATCCACAAGCCGCTGGGTATCGTGATTCTCGTGCTGGCGCTGATCCGCCTGGTGGTGAGGTTCATGCGCGGCGCACCGCCGCTGCCGACGTCGATGCCGGAGCCGATGAAACTCGCCGCCCGCCTGTCGCATCTCGCGTTCTACCTGCTGATGATCGGGCTTCCGCTGCTCGGATGGGGCATGCTGTCGGCCGCGGATTATCCCGTCGTGGTGTTCGGAATGCATTTGCCCTCAATCCTGCCGCATAGCGACGCGTTGCACACGCTGCTGTGGAACGCGCACAGGACGCTCGCGCTATGCTTCTTTGCGCTGATCGTGCTTCATCTGGCGGCGGCGCTGTTGCACGCGCTGGTCCGGCGGGACGGTGTCTTCCAGGCCATGGCGCCGTGGCGTTAAGCGGTGCCGATGCGATTCAGCTTTGGTCGGCCAGCTGAATCGAGTACAAATCGACCAGCCAGTCGATAAAAATGTCGACCCGCCTCGGTCTGGTTCGATTGGGCACATATACGACCGACACAGGACGGGGATTCAACGGATAGTCTCTCAGCACCTTCGTCAACCGGCCGGCTCGCACATGGGCGTCGAGTACGAAGGTGCTTCCCTGTATGAGTCCGAGGCCTGCCAGTCCGCAAGCCACGTAGGTATCTGTATCGTTCACGAGGATCGCGCTCTTCAGCGCAACAGAGCGGATCTCGTTTCCCTCGAAAAACTCCCAGCTTCGAATGCGGCCCGACTTCATCGCGTAGCTCACGCCGATGTGATCCTTGAGGTCATCCAGCGTGAAGGGCTCGCCATAGACCCGGATATAGTCGGGCGACGCGTAAGTCAGCGTTCTGTAATGACCAAGCGATTTAGCGACCAGTCCGGGTTCGCTCACCGCGCCCACGCGCACCGCGCAGTCCAATCCCTCTTCGATTAGATCGGAATGCTGATCAGCAATACTGATATCCAGCCGGATGTCAGGATGACTGGCCAGAAAATCCGGTAGTGCCGGGATGACGGCCGACTTCGCGATGAGCGAGGGCATGCTCACGCGGACCACGCCGCTTTTGCTTCCCCTGGAGGCCTGGGCGTCGGCATCCATATCGTCCAGATCCCGAAGCAGCGCGACGCAACGCTCGTAATACCGAAGGCCCGCATCCGTCGGCTTGCTTCTCCGGGTGGTTCGGTTGAGAAGCTTCACGCCCAGATCCGACTCGAGAACCTGAACCATGCGGGTGACATAAGCTGCGGACGTATGCAGAACTTCGGCGGCTCTCGCGAAGCTGGTCGACTCGACCACCTTCACATACGCATTCATGGCGGCAATCTTGTCCATCGTGTGTTTTCGGGAGCATCGAAAGAAAGGTGACCATGCAACGGGTTGCGAAAATCCGCGAGGCGGTGAAGATTCGACGGCGGCTCCCGCTCAGTGGGCACCCGCGGCCGCGGCGCTGCCGGCACCGCCCTTGCGGGGTTTCGTCACCCAGATCAACGGAATGATCACAATGAAAATTACGGCCGACAGCCAGAAGATATCGTTCAGACCGAGCATCGCCGCCTGAGCGTTGAGCGAATGCTCAAACGCCGCTAGCGCTTGCTGCGTACCGCCGCCGAGCACGCTGTGCAGCGAGTCGAGCCCTCCAACGAAGGTCGGATTGTTGACGCTGCTCTGCTCGGCGAGGCGCGCATGGTGCAGGATCGTGCGGTCGTTCCAACCCGTGCTGAACAATGACGTGCCCACCGCACCCGCAAAGACCCGCGCGAAATTCGACAAACCCGCAGCCGCGGGAATTTTGTCCCCGGGCAGACCGGACAGAATGATCGCCGTCAGCGGCACGAAGAACAGCGCCGTGGGGATGCCTTGCAGCAGTGTCGGAATCACGAGCGTGAATGTATCGACACCGGTCGTATAGTGCGAACGCATGAAGAACACGCCCGCGAAGCCGAGAAACGCGAGCGTGGCCAGCACGCGGGCGTCGGACTTCGGCATGATCCTCGCCATCACCGGTGCGAGCAACACGGCGAAGATACCGAGCGGCGCGGTGACCAGCCCGGCATCCACGGAGCGGTAGTTCAGATATTCCTGCATCCACTGCGGCAACAAGACGAGGTTCGAGAAGAACACCGCGTAAGCGACCGAGATCGCCACCGTGCCGCCCAGGAAATTGCGTCCGGCAAAGAGCCTCAAATCGATGATCGGATTTTTTTCGGTCAACTCCCAGATCAGGAAGAACACGAAACTGATCAACGAGAACACGGTCAGCGCGATGATGACCGGCGAGTTGAACCAGTCGAGATCCTTGCCTTTGTCGAGCATCACCTGCAGCGAGCCCACCCACGCGATCAGCGAAAGCAGACCGACCTTGTCGATCGGCAGACGCTTTGTCGGCGTTTCACGGTCGCGGTAGATCGCCCACGTCACGCCGGCGGCGAACAGGCCGACCGGGATATTGATGTAGAAGATCCACGACCAGGAGTAACTGTCGGTGATCCAGCCGCCCAGCGCCGGGCCGGCAATCGGGCCGACGGTGGCGGTCATGGCCCATAACGCGAGCGCGGTCGAGCTTTTCTCCTTTGGGTACGAGCCGAGCAGGATCGCCTGCGACAGCGGAATCAGCGGACCGGCCACCGCGCCCTGGACGATCCGTGCGGCGAGCAGCACCAGCAGGTTCGGCGCAATGCCGCACAACCAGGACGACAGCACGAACAGCAAGATCGCCCAGACAAACAACTTGATCTGCCCGACGCGCTGGGTGAGCCAGCCGGTAAGCGGAATTGAAATCGCATTGGCCGCGGCGAAAAGCGTGATCACCCAGGTGCCCTCGTCCACCGAGACACCGAGGTTGCCGGCAATGGTCGGAATCGCGACATTGGCGATCGACGAGTCCAGCACGTTCATGAAAGTGGCCAGCGCCACCGCGAGTGTCGCCAGCGCCAGCTTGCCGCCCGTCAGCGGCGGGAGTGCGGCGGGCTTGGTGGATTCATTCATTTCATCACCCATCATGAGATGCGCGGGTCAGCGCCGTCGGCAGCTATCTGACCAGTCAGTCAATTTGACAAAAAATTGAGGCTCTTTCCTGCATTCAACCGGCACGGCGCGAGGCGTCGCGACGCACGGCGCTCTTTGGCGGCGTGGCTGATGCGGCGACCCTCGAGGCCGGCATATTCTGCGCGATGATCTGCGCGATCTCCGCATCGGCAGCCGCACCGTACTGGGCGAACACATCCGTGCGATACGTCGTGTTCGTCGCGGCGGCGAGCTGGGTGCCCGACTCGTCATGCGTATCCACCTCGGCCTGCATCGACAACCCAATCCGCAGCGGATGTGCGTCGAGTTCACGCTGATCGAGCAGCACGCGCACCGGCAGGCGCTGCACCACCTTGATCCAGTTGCCGGTGGCGTTCTGCGCCGGCAGCACCGCGAAGGCTGCGCCCGTGCCCGCCGAGAAGCCCTCTATCCTGCCGTGATACTTGACAGCGGAGCCGTAGACATCCGCAGTAAGCGTGACCGGCTGGCCGATGCGCATGTGCGTGAGCTGGCCTTCCTTGAAATTCGCGTCAACCCAGACGCCGTCGAGCGGCACGATCGCCATCAGCGGTGTGCCGGGCGCGACCCGCTGGCCCACCTGCACCGAACGCCGCGCGACATAGCCGGTCACCGGCGCGGGCAAGGTGTTGCGCGCATAGTTCAGATAAGCGTCGCGCACTTTCGATGCCGCGGCCTGCACGTTGGGATGCTGCTCGATGGTGGTGCGGTCTGTCAGCGCGTGATTCGCTTCGGCCTGTTGGCGGGCGGCGTCGAGCGCGGCCTGCGCGGAACTGACGGCGTCATGCGCATGGGCGATGTCTTCGCCTGACACCGCGCCGGTTCCGGCAATCGCCTGACGGCGCTTCAGGTCGTCATCGGCGCGGACCAGATCGGCCTCGCGCTGGGCGATGTTCGCCGCGTAAAAATCGTTGTTCACGTACAGGCCACTGACCTGGCGAACCGTCTGACCGAGCATCGCCTCTGCGTTCGACAGTGCGATCTTTGCGTCGGCGGCGTCCAGCATCACTACCGGGTCGCCCTGCTTGACGATCTGAGTATCGTCCGTGTTGACTGCGATCACCGTGCCGCTGACCTGCGGCGTCAATTGCACGAGATTGCCGCTGACATAGGCGTCGTCGGTGGATTGATAGAAGCGCCCCACCGTGAAGTAGTAAGCGCCAAAGCCGGCACCTGATGCGACGATGGCGCCCGCCAGCAGCGCCAGCATCAGCTTGCGCTTACGGGGACTCTCCACCTTGGCGGATTCTGCTGGTTGCGCCGCGGTGCGCTCGGCGGCGGTCGTATCGCTCATTTCAATAACTCCTGGCAGTGTATGAAGGGGTCGCGGCAGTCGCATTAGCGCGCGGCGACGACACGGTTAGTCTGGATTGCAGCGGTGTTCGAAGCTGCTGCCGAGCTGCTCGCGGCGGCAGTGCCGGTATCGACATACCCGCCACCGAGTGCCGCGGCCAACGCGATCTGCTGATCGCGGCGGTTCATCTTCAGGTTCGCTACGGTTTCGTCGGCGGCGAGCGCGTTGGTGTCGGCGTTCAGCACCGTGAGCTGGTTCGTGAGGCCGGCCTTGTATTGCGTGAGCGCCAACTGGTCGGCGCTGCGCGCCGCGTCCTGGGCGGCTTGCGCATCGCCGAGCTGGACGTCGGTCGAGCGGATCTGCGCGAACTGCGTCGCAACCTCCGACAGCGCCGTGACAAGCGTCTGGTTGTAACCGGCCACCGCGTTGTCGAAGTCCGCGTAACGGCCTTTCAATTGCGCCCGCAGTTCGCCGCCGTCGAAGATCGGCAGATGGATCGCCGGACCGGCGCTGACGGTGCGGCTCGCGGCGCTCAACAAGCGGCCGAAACCGAAGGCATCCAGACCTATCGCGGCGCTCAGGTTGATGTCGGGGTAGAACTCGGCCTTGGCTTCCTTTACGTCATGCGTGAGGGCATCGACGCGCCAGCGGGCTGCAACCAGATCCGGGCGGCGGCTGACCAGATCCGCCGGAACGTTATCGGGCAGCCGCACCTCGTCGCCGATACCGAGCGCAGGCCGGGCGATCGCCAGGCCGCGGTCCGGCCCCGCGCCGAGGAGCGCGGCCAGCTGATAGCGCGTCGTGACGATGCTGCCGTCGAGCGAAGCCAGCGCGGCGCGGCTGCTGGCAAGGTTTGCCTGTGCGGTTTTGCGCTCCACTTCGGTATCCAGCCCGTTGGCGATACGGCCCGCCGTAATGCGCTCGATCTGCGCGCGCTGCCCGACTTCCTGTTGCGCAATGTCGCGCAACGCGTACAGGCGGGCGAGCTGGTTGTAATTGCGCGCGATAGCGGACGTGAGCGTCAGTTTGACGACCTCGGCATCCGCCTCGCTCGCCTGCAACTGCGACATGGCAGCCTTGAGCGCCTCGCGGTTCTTGCCCCAGAGATCGAGGTCGTAGGATGCCGAGAGCAACGCCTTGTTTTCCGACTGCCACGAGCCGGCATAAGGCGGCGGGACCAGCGCGTTGGCCGAGTACTGCTCGCGCGTGAACGAGTAGGCGGCGCCGACTTTCGGCAGCGTGCTCGACTTTGCCGTCTCGGTGTATGCGGCAGCGGCGCCGACACGGGCGCGCGCCTGAGCAAGCGATGGACTGCCTTTCAGGGCTTCCGCCAACAGGGCTTTTAACTGCGCGTCGCCGAACTGGTCGGCCCAATCGGCGGCCGGCCAATGACCGTCGTCCGACGGAATGCTCTGCTGGGTAGCGAGCGTCTGCGGCTCGGTCATCTGCTTGTCGCTCGTAATGCCTGCGTAGTTCGCGCACGCCGACAGCACAGCGGCGAACATCACCGAAACGCCGGCCTTCGCCACCCGCCTGCCGATCGCCATTCCATTTAACTGTGATTTCATTTTCTGACCTGTCTGATATATAGGTAAAAAAAATACCGCTCAGTCCGCCAGGAATTTGTTGAGCAGGCGGCCCAGTTCGTTGAACTCCTGCTTGGTAAAGCGCTTCAGACGAACGTTCAAGACGCCCGGTGCGATTTCCGGAAGCTGCGCGGCGACCTCTTTGCCTTTCTTCGTCAGCGTCAGGTTGACCACCCGGCGATCCTCGAGGCTGCGCGAGCGTTCCAGCAAGCCCTTGTTTTCCAGTTTGTCGAGCAGACGGGTCATCAGGCCGGTATCGATAGCCAGCAACTTCGACAACTCGAACGGCGTGGAGGCGATTTCGCCACTCAACGACAGCAGGATGCCCATCTGCTGGGAGGTGATCTCCAGATCCTTCAAGGCATTGTCCATCTCGGCCACCAGAATGTTGCGGGCCTTGTTCAGCAGGAGGCCGATGCTCTGGGCCGGCCGGAAGTTGTCCTTCGTGTAGTGGTTCATCTTCCGCTCCTTAATCGACAGACTCAACAATATCTGCAAAATCAGATATTGTCAAATTACTTGAAAAATATTTTTTGGGGTCAGTCCGTGGGGCATGGAACGCAGCATCACGGAGGGCCGATCAACCCGTCGGCTAGAGATGCGACCTTAGCTGTTCCGCAAATGCGTGAATGACGTCTTCGTCTCGCGACAGAAACATCCATTGACCGACGCGGGTCGAAACGAGCAGTCTTGCCGCGACCAATGCCGCGATGTGTGCCGAGACGGTCGACTGAGACAGCCCACTGCGCGCGAGGATTGCATTGGCCGGCACCCCGCGATCGAGATCGATGTAGCCCGACACAAAGTATTCGCCGGGGGTCTTCAGCCACCTCAAGATCTCGCGCCGGAACGGGTTGGCGAGCGCCTTATGAATCAAATTCTCGTCAACCATCGTGACACTCCTTGCAACACCGGCGCTCATCTTCGTTAGAACATATCCGCGGCACTTTTTTGTCCTACGACCTGAGTGGATGTTCCACACCCGGTTCGAGACGGGATAAAGGGACCGGTGTTCATACTCGCGTAGCTTTGGCCGGGACCCACGATCGGAAAGACATCGGCATTCTCATCGATCATCACCTCGAGGAAAGCCGGCCCCTCAAATTCGACGAACGCTCTCAACGCGTCCTCGAGTTCGCCCGGCGCCTGAACGCGACGCGCGAATTCGAAGCCATCGGCCTGTGCCGCCATCACAAAGTCTTTGCGATGCAGCGCCTTGTCGCTGACAAACATTCGCCCGTCGTAAAAGAGACGCTGCCACTGCCGGATCATTCCATCTCCGCGATTGTTGAGCAGCAGTACTTTGACGGGGATGCCGTACGTGCTTGCCGTCTCCAGTTCGCCGACATTCATCCGGATGCTGCCATCGCCGTCGATGTCGATCACGAGCGCATCCGGCCGCGCCAACTGCGCGCCAATCGCAGCCGGCAGCCCAAAACCCATCGTCCCCATGCTGCCCGATGTCAGAAAGCTTCGAGGCTCGACGAACGCGAAAAACTGCGCCGCCCACATCTGATGCTGGCCGACGCCGGTGCTGATGATCGCGCGTCCGCCTGTGATCTCACTGAGTTTCTCGATAACCCGCTGCGGTTGAATCGCCGGGTTGTTTCGGTCGTAGTTCATGCCGAACCTCCGCTTGAGCGCCACCACCTGGTCGAGCCAATCCGAAGACGACTGCGCCGCCGGACTGTGCTCCATCAAAGACAGTAAGGCCTCTTTAGCATCGCTCACGTGAGTCCAGTGCGCGCGCTTGACCTTGTTGATCTCCGCCTCGTCGATGTCGATATGCGCGATATGGCGGGCAGCGGGAGCGAATGACTCAGGCCGTCCACCGGCGACCCGATCGTCGAACCGGGCGCCCACCGCGATCAGAAAATCGCAGTCTTCAACGGCGTAGTTTGCGCAGGCGGCGCCGTGCATGCCGAGCATGCCGAGAAACAGCGGGTGTTTTGCAGATACGGCGCCAAGACCCATCAGCGTCGTTACGATCGGAATGCCGTAGCGCTCGGCGAACGCCCGCAGCTCCGCGCTCGCGCGAGCCGTGATGACACCGCCGCCGACATAGAGCAGCGGCCGCTTACTGCGCCGCAGGAGATCGAAGAAGGCGATGGCTTTATCGTTTGCCAGATGCGCCCCTTTCGCCACCATCCGCAGACGGTCGGAGTAGCCGCGAAAATGCAGTGCGCCTCGCCCGTGATAGGGCCCCGTCCAGTTCTGGATGTCTTTGGGCACATCCACAACAACCGGGCCCGGACGGCCCGTGCGGGCCACTTCGAACGCGGTGCGCAGGGTCGGCTCGAGCTTCATCGGATCGGTGACCAGAAACACCTGCTTCGCGCACGCCGACATGATGTTGAAGACGGGCGCTTCCTGAAACGCGTCGCTGCCGATCGCGGCACGCGGCACCTGCCCGCAGATGAGGACGACGGGTACCGAATCGCCATTACAGTCCGCGATCGGCGTCACCGCGTTTGTCGCACCCGGTCCGGACGTCACCATGAAAACGCCGACTTTTCCGCTGGCCCGCGCGTAACCGGCGGCCATAAAGCCCGCGGCCTGCTCGTTGGCCGGTACGACAAACTTGATTTGACGCCCGCCATGGGTCGCGTTCCTTTCGTTATGACGAAACACCGCGTCGTAGGTCGGCAGAATCGCACCGCCGCTATAGCCAAACAGCGTGTCGACGCCCTGCTCGGCAAGTACGCGCAGGATAATGTCGGCCCCCGACAGCGTTTCAGTCACATTCGTTGGCGTCAAATCGGCTTGTGAAGCAATGATTGGGTTTCGGGTCATGGTTGGCTCGCGGGCAAATCGGCGCTGACAGGAACAGCAGCCAGAATCAAGGAACGATCTCCTATCCAGTCGGCGCTCATGAGCGGCGCCTCGACAATGATTTAGTAATGCTTCTGGCGAACTCGTCGCCAAGGTCCTCCCGGACCAGCTCCAGGGCCACCTGAATACCATCCGTTATGCCGCGCGACGCATGCAGACCGCCCTCCTTCGAACAGCCTCGATCGCCCGCGGCGCGCACAACGGGATACTCGCTGGACAAACGCCGCGCATCGCGCCAATGCGTAGTCAAAGGGCGATGGTCAGCAAGGCCGGCGCGCGCGATCAGAAAAGCCCCGTTGGACACCGACGCGAACCTTCGCACCCTGTGCCCCGCAGCCTTGAGCCAGTTCACCAGATCATGAAGTTCACGGCTCGACCCGAGGACGGGGCACCCCGGCACTACGACGATGTCGAACCAAACAGGCGCGTCCAGCAGACTGTCGGTCGCGCCCACCGCTACGCCATTCGAGCACAGCACCGGGCCCGCAGACGGCCCCACGAGATGCTGCTCGTACAACGTTGCGCCGCACAGGCGATTCGCTTCGTGAAACACGTCCATCGGCCCCGTCACTTCGAGCAGCCGAAATCCTGCGTACAGCATCATCGCGACCTGCATGCTCCGTTACTCCGTGAATTCACTGCATACGGGCGCCGCATATCTCGCCGCGTCACGCCCGGCGAGGCGGTGCGGGGTATCGCGTCCCTCGACCATGACGAATCTGCCCTTGGTTACAGGTTCTCGCGGCCGGTCCTCCGGCGCGCTGGTGACTCGCCACATCCACGAGACCCAGTCTAATGAGCCGGCATGAGAGAGGAAACACGTGGTTGTCGTCGTGCTGGGCCAATCGATGTGAGATTTGGGCCACCGGCGCCACCTCGGAGTTGTCGCCCGTCGGGTTGCCTCCAGAGGACGCGATGTCAGTCGAGCATGGCCGCGATCCAGTGCGCTTGTTACCCAGACGCAAAAGTAAGTTACCGCCTGGTGCATCCCTGTTTTCAGGCGATTGCGGTAAGCTCGGTTACCGCTCGTCAGTACAGGCTGGCAGGCTTGGTCCGGTCTTTCGGGTAAAGCCAATCGAATCGCCGGTATCGGAAACGGGCCTACTCACTCCATGAAGGTCACGGCATGAAAGTCGCCATTGTTATATTCGATGGTGTTCAGGCGCTCGACGTTGCGGGCCCCCTCGACGTGTTCGCCGAAGCAAACACGATCCTTTCCGAACCGCAGCGATATGAAGTCTCCCTAGTGGGACCTCGGGCCGGCAGCGTGACCTGCTCGAACGGAATGCAGCTTTACGTGCCATTCGGCTATGCGGATCTCGACACGCAATGGGATCTGCTACTGGTCGCCGGAGGGCCGCAATTGCCGGATGCCCAACCGCCGAGTGACTTTCTGGCGTGGCTGCGGAGTCAGGCCCGCAACGCGACACGCTTCGGCTCTGTTTGCAATGGAGCATTCGTACTTGCCCATGCGGGACTGCTCGACGGCAAGGAAGTGACGACCCACTGGGCGGACGCGGGCCGTCTCGCCCATGAATTTCCGCAGGCGAGCGTGCAGCCCGACAAGATCTTCGTTCGCGACGGACGCCTCTTTACCTCGGCAGGGGTAACGGCCGGTATCGATCTGTGCCTGTCGCTCGTCGCCGAAGACTGGGGACACGAACTGGCGGTGCGTGTTGCAAAACGTCTTGTCGTCTATATCCAGCGGGAAGGCGGCCAGTCTCAATACAGCCCCTACATTGGAGCCGGGCGCGACGAGGATCCGCTTATCGGCAAAGTGCACCGGTATGTGACCGAGCATATAACCGATGCGCTATCGATCGAACAACTCGCGAGCGCAGTGGCAGTCAGCCGACGAACCTTCTCACGATTGTTCGCGAAGTATGCAAAGGTGACGCCGTCCGCATTTGTCGAGCAGGTTCGCGTCGATACCGCGAGAAAGTTGCTGGAGGATTCGGATGCACCGCTGAAAACCGTGGCATTCAAATGCGGTTTCCGCAGCGCCACGCATATGCGCACCACCTTCTCCCGGCGGCTAAACGTGACACCGAAACAATACCGGCAGCGATTTCGCGGCGAGGCCAGCAAACAGCCATGGCTGGCTAACAGCGCCGGCAAGCAGGTTGCTTTTCAAGGACTGTCGCATCTGTGACTGACGCCGACTCTCCTCAATCCCTTCCCGATATCCTTGCACCCGGCTTGCCGCTCATATTCGTCGGAATCAATCCGGGTATCCGTGCGGCATCAACGGGCCACCACTTTGCGGGCAGAGGCAACCGGTTCTGGCGGGTGATGCATCTGGCGGGTTTTACTCCCGGACAGATTCGGCCCGAAGACGACCGCACGGTTCTTCGCTATGGCTACGGTCTTACCGCGGTGGTCTCGCGGCCAACCGCGCGCGCCGCCGATCTGTCGCGATCGGAGCTCGAACTGGCCGGTGATGATTTTCGGCGCAAGGTCGAGCGGTACGCGCCGCGGCATGTTGCTTTCCTCGGAAAAATGGCGCTTGCGGCGATCTCCGGCACACGTTCCATCCATTGGGGACTGCAAACAGAGCCATTCGGCGGCGCATGTGCGTGGGTGTTACCCAATCCGAGCGGACTGAACAGGGCATTCGACCTCGATGCGCTGGTTGTCGCCTACCGCGAGGTTCGCATTGCGGTAGCGTCCACGCCTTGAAGGTGCGCGTTCTTGCGCAATGTCCCCGTCACGAAATCCACGAAGGCGCGAATCTTGCCGCTGCTGCTTCGTCGCTCCACATGAAGCAGGCTCACCGGGATCGACTCGGGCTCGAACGACGTCAGGACGGGTCGGAGCTTGCCGTCAAGTACCTCGGGAGCCGCTTGATACGACAGCAACTGGATTATCCCCACTCCGTCGACGGCCGCGAGAACAGCAGCGGGGCCGAGGTCGACGATCATTCGCGGCCGCAGCCTGACCGGTAACCTCGAACCGTTTTCGTTGTACACCCATTCGAGCGGAAGCGAGACGCCCGTGAAAGATACGCAATGGTGATTGGCCAGATCTTTGGGGTGAAGCGGTTCCCCATGCACGGCAAGATAAGAGGGAGCCGCATACGTGCAACGCCGCACGAACCCTAACGGAATCGCGAACGCCGAGGAATCCCCGAGATGGCCGACACGGATCGCGATATCGACGCCTTCCTCCAGAAGCCGCGTAGTTCGATCGACGTACACCGCCTTGATGCCGACGTCCGGATAACGCAGTGCGAAGGCGTTGACCAGCGGAGCGACATAGCGCTGGCCGAACAGCACTGGTGCGGAAACGGTCAACGTCCCTACGGGATTGAGCTGATCGGCGGCAATGTTGGCTTCCGCATCCGTGATGGTGTCCAGCACCTTCCTGCAGGCTTCGAGGTATGCCATACCTGCGTCCGTTGGACGAACCGATCGCGTCGTCCGGGCGAGCAGATGCGTACCGAGACGGGACTCCAGCGAACTGACCGCCCGCGAGACCGCGCCGGCCGACATGCCGAATTTTTCGGCCGCGCCGGTAAAGCTGCCCCGGTCGACAATGGCGACGAACACCTCCATCTCACGCAATCTTTCCATTCCGTTCTCCAACCTGGTCACCGCGTCAACACGCCGCGATTCTATGCGCTGCGATCCGCACGTTAATGATTCGTGTCGCCGAATGGCTCAAAGAAAACACAAAATGTCCCAGGCCAAACGCTTTCCGGATTTCAGAAAGCGGTCGTTCAGATTTTCCACGCCAGAAGAATTGCCTTTGCGGCTCGAAAGAGACTCTTTCGCACAGTGATGGTGATCGGAACGCCGATGTCCGATTGGCTAAATTCACCAACTCATTGGCCCAATAATCAACTAGCCTGGACTCCGATGAATCGGCCAGTCCCGCACAATTACCGCAAGCGCCAGGTATCGGTCATGCGGCAACGAATCCGCCAACGGCGCTGGCTTCGCGCATTCACCACGACGCGTCGTATCGCCAACCCAATGTAAGAGGTACTCATGTTCTCCGCCATGCTTGAAGTTAACCCGAAGCCCGAACAGTTCGACGCCTATCTCGGCATGGCCGGCATGCTGCGGCCCGAACTCGAGAAGATCGAAGGCTTCATCGACAACACGCGCTATGCGAGTCTCACCCGCGAAGGCTGGCTTCTTTCGCTGTCGAGCTGGCGTGACGAGAAGTCGCTCGTGCGCTGGCGCACCACCACGTCGCATCACAAGATACAGCAGGCTGCGCGCGATCGCGTCTTCGCCGACTATCGCCTGCGCATCGGCCAGGTTGTCAGCGATAACCAGGTGCCTGCCGGACAGGTCCTGCGTGAGCAGCGCCTGGATGTCACCGAAACGGGCCGTGGCACCGCCGTGACGCTGCTCGATGCGGCACGCTCGCCGGAGTGGCTCGAGCAGACTGACGCCGAAGGGGTGGCGAAATCACTCGGCGTCGATACGAGCGCACCCGGCCTCGTCTCGTGGGACGTATTCGAGGCACTGATGACACCGGGCGACGTGATCGCGGTGGTGACGTGGCGCAATCAGGCGGCAGTTGAAGCGTTCGAGCGCGATGCGCGGAAGGCGGATGGCTTGCGCCAGCGGAGTATCCGCATCGTCCGTGAGTACGGCATGTTCGATCGCCGCGAAGCGCCGCAATACTTCGAAGAGGTGCAGCGCAAGCTCTAAGGGTTCGCTTAGTTCGAGCGCGGATTCTGGCACCTTCGCTCCCGCGCGAGCTGAAACGGAAAATGTTTAGATACCCTATCGACCATGAGTAGCAACGAGGCCCCCATGACTACTGGCAACCCTTTGACGCTTGGAGCGGACGCACCGGCCATCCCGCGGTCGCGGGAACCCGCTCCTGCGCCCGGGACCGAGGCTCCCGCGCAGCCGGCGCCCAGGCAAGCCGCGCTTTCGCTTCGCCTCGCGGCCGGCCTCGTTGGAATGCTGCTCGCGTCGCTGCTGGCCATTCTCAACGAACAGGTCACGGCCCTGTCGATGGCGGATGTCCAGGGTGCGCTTTCGATCGGTCACGACGACGGAACCTGGCTGACCGCGCTGTTCGAGGCGGCTAACGTCGCCACGATGGTGTTCGCGCCGTGGTTCGGGATCACCTTCACGCTCAAGCGATTTACGATCGGCGCCGTGATCGCGACCATGCTCCTCGGCGTGCTGTGCCCCTTCGCACCGAACCTGCTCTCGCTCTATGTGTTGCGTGTTCTTCAGGGGATTGCCGGCGGATGCCTTCCGCCGATGCTGATCATCGTGGCGCTGCGTTATCTTCCGCCCAAAGTGAAACTGTACGGACTCGCCGGTTACGCGCTTACGGCGACCTTCGGGCCGGCCCTCGGCACTCCGCTCGCGGCTCTGTGGACCGAGTATGTCGGCTGGCAGATGGTCTTCTGGCAAATCGTGCCGCTCGGCATCGTGAGCTGCCTCGCGATCCAGCAGGGGCTTCCGGCCGATCCGCTCAAACTCGACCGACTCGGCGCCTTCAACTGGACCGGATTTCTGACGGGCTTTCCGGCCGTCGCCATGCTCGTTATCGGCCTTCTGCAAGGCGATCGTCTCGACTGGCTCGATTCGGGATTCATTCGCGTGATGTTCATTGGCGGGGCGCTGCTGTTCGCCACCTTCCTTGTCAACGAGTGGTTCCACCCGCTGCCATTCTTCAAGCTGCAGATGCTGTCGCGCCGAAACTTCGTGCACGGACTCACGACGCTCGTGGGCGCGGTCATACTGCTGGTCGGCGTGGCGGCGATTCCCAGCCAGTATCTCGCCAGGGTTCACGCCTACCGGCCGCTGCAGACCGCGCCGCTGTCGTTGCTGGTTGCGATCCCGCTATTGATCACGCTGCCTTTGACGGCTGCCGTGCTGAATCTGCGGCGGGTCGACCACCGCTGGGTCATGGCCATTGGACTGAGCCTGATGCCCGCTACGTGTCTGATGAATAGCTTCATCACGTCCGAGTGGATTCGCGACAATTTCTACTGGTTTCAATCCATCCAGATCGTGGCGCAACCCATGGTGATTCTCGCGATTTTGATGGGCGTGACGACGGGCTTGCCGCCCACGGACGGCCCATTCGCTTCAGCGATGTTCAACTCGCTCAAAACGTTTTCCGCGGCTGTGGCGACGGGTCTGATCGAAGGCCTGGGTACGGATCGCGAACGTCTTCATTCGAACATGCTCGTGGACCATTTGGGCAACCACGCGCTGGTGGCCAGCCAGAGCGTCGACGCGGCTCACGGTCTCGGCGAACTCGCCCACCGGATCCACGAGCAGGCAGTGGTACTGACCTCGGCGGATCTTTATCGCGTGATGGCAGGTGTGGCCATCGCACTTCTTTTCCTCGTGCCAGTGTTGCCCGTGCGTATATACCCGCCGTGGAGCACTACGCCGCCCTCTTCCCATTAAGGGCCGATATCATGTCATCCATTGCTCGATCTCCCCTCAAAATCATTCGTGTTGCCGCGCTGGTCGTCGCAGCAGGCGTTGGCGCATGGGCTTGCTCAAGCCTGGCAGGCGGCTCGAATACCGAATCCACCAACGACGCTTATGTCGAGGCCGATTTCACGCTCGTCGCGCCGCGTATCGCCGGCCAGATCTCCGACGTATTCGTCAACGACAACCAGGCCGTCAAGGCTGGGCAATTGCTGGTCCGCATCGACGACCGCGACTTCCGCGCCGCGTTGCTGAGCGCCGAAGCGGACGTGGCCGCGGCGAAGGCCTCCGTCGCGAACTTCGACGCCGAGATCGCACGCCAACCGTCGCTGGTCGAGCAGGCGCGTGCGACGCTCAAAGCCGACGACGCGTCGATCGCGTTTGCGCGAGCCAACGCCGCGCGATACCAGAACCTCTCGGACGCCGGTGCTGGCACGGCGCAGGAACAACAACGCACTTCGAGCGCGCTCGCCGAGCAGCTCGCGCAGCAGGCGCACGATCGCGCCGTGCTGGCGTCGACCGAGCAGAACCTGGACGTGCTGCGTACCCAGCGCGATAAGGCAGCCGGCGCGCTCGCACGCGCCGCGGCGGCGCTCGAGCAGGCGAGGCTCAACCTGTCCTACACGGAGATTCATGCGCCGGTGGACGGCAAGGTCGGGCGGCGTTCCGCGCGGGTCGGCGCATTCGTGACGCCAGGCGCGGCGGTTCTCGCGATCGTGCCGCTTTCCGACGCCTATGTCGTCGCCAACTTTCAGGAAAACCAGATCACCCACATGCGGCCCGGCGAAAGCGTGCGGATCAAGGTCGACAGTTTTCCCGGCGTGGTGATCCGCGGCCGCGTCGACAGTCTCGCTCCCGCAACCGGCGTGAGCTTTGCGCCGATCGCGCCGGACAATGCGACCGGTAACTTCACCAAGGTCGTGCAACGCGTGCCTGTCAAGATCACCATCGACCACGCTCAGGAGGCGGCGGCCGCGCTGAGCGTGGGGCTTTCCGTCGAAGCGGAAGTCGCCGTCGGCCAGCATGCCGATACGCTGGCCGAGGCAGGAGAAAGAAAATGAATGCGAACGGCTTCTCTTTTCGCGCGTTGGCGTTGGAAATATTGGCGTGTCTGGTGATAGCGGGCTGCACCGTCGGACCGGATTTCGAGCGTCCCACGACGTCCACGCCGACGCAGGTCTTTGATCGCACCCAGACTGCGCAAGCATCGAGCAAGGCCGTCGAAACCGGACTCAATCCGGATTGGTGGACGCTATTCAACGACCCCACGCTGAACGCGCTCGAACAGCGACTGGCCGACGCGAACCTCGATGTGGCCGCGGCGTCGGCGCGCCTTCGTCAAAGCCGGGCCGAACAGCGTGTTGCAGGCGCCGCCGAATATCCCACGCTGGAAGGCGCTGCCTCATACAACCGCGAGCGCGGAAGCCCGAATGGCATTTTGTCGCTGCTCGGGGTCAGCCCGACCCAAAGCCAATCGCAATCCGCTTCGGGCGGTACGCCGCTCGGCGTGGCGCCGTTGCCGGGATCCAAGGGTTCACCGGCCTACAACCTCTATCAGTTCGGCTTCGATGCGTCGTGGGAAATCGATATCTGGGGCGGAGTTCGACGCGGTGTGGAGGCCGCGTCCGCCCTCGCGGATGCCTCGTACGAAGACCGCAATGCCATCTTGCTGTCTGCCCGTGCCGAACTCGCGCGAGACTATATCGAGTTGCGCGATACACAGTCGCTGCTGCGAATCGCGCGGCAAAACCTGGAGATTGCCCGCAATACCGCGAAACTCACGCAGGTACGGGTGCACGAGGGTGTGACGACGGAGCTGGACGTGGCCAACGCTTCTGCGCAGGTGGCGTTGATCGAGAGTCTGATTCCGACGCTCGAATCGCGAAGCGAGACCACGATCAATGCGATCGGCGTATTGCTCGGCGAGGAGCCTCGCGCACTCGAGCAAACGCTCGGCGAAGCTCACGACGAAGCTCACGACGAAGCGCACGACAAAGCGCACGACAAAGCGCACGACGTGCCCGATCTACCCGGACAGGTGCCGATCGGTTTTCCGTCGGAACTGGTGCAGCGCAGACCCGACATCAGGAAGGCGGAAGCGCAGTTGCATGCGGCGACGGCCTCAATCGGCATGGCAAAAGCGGACTTCTATCCGCGCATATCGCTTAACGGCAGCGCGGGTTTCCAGAGCCTTCAGCTTTCGAGTCTCGCCAACTGGGCGTCCGGTCAGTTTGTCGTCGGTCCGTCCATCACGATGCCGATTTTCGAAGGCGGCCGCCTCAAGGGGACCTTGAACCTGCGCGAAGCACAACAACAGGAAGCCGCGATCGTGTACAAACACACCGTGCTGGAGGCGTGGCGCGAGGTGGACGATGCACTCGTCGTCTACGACGCCGAGCAACTACGCCGCGATAAGCTGACCACGGTGGTGGCGCTCAACCAACGCGCGCTTTCGATCGCGCAGCAGCGCTACAAGGCCGGGGCACTCGACTATCTGGACGTGCTGAACGTGCAGAAACAACTACTCGATGCCGAGAGCAACTTCGAACAAAGCAAGGCGAGCGCAGCCGCGAATCTGATCACGCTCTGCAAGGCGCTTGGTGGCGGGTGGGAGTCGACTTACGGCAATCCATACGTCTCGCGTTGATGCGGGAGCGTCGACAGCCGCGTGATGTTCGCCGGCGTGGCGCGTTCTCACCGCCATCCTGTTCAACGCGGAAACGTCGCGCAAGGCGAGGTTGAAGGTCGTTTTCGACGACCCGACCTCGCTTCTTTCTGGCGTGCCTCCGGCAGCCCGCTTGCCCCAAGCTGCAGTCGTGCCGGCTGCCTGACAAGCTCGCTCCGCTGTCGAGCCTGGTAGGCAACATATCGTCCGGCGTGACAGATTCACGATCTGCCGTGATGGCCGGGAATCGGCGAAAAGTGACCCAAAACCATCACAGTTCGCGCATCGGTACGAACCCATAAAACCTAAACTGTCCTTACCAACAGTCAGGAGACTGCTGGTCCTGGCGGGCACAGGGATCTGGTGACTTGAGTCACGGGGTCTTGCACAAGTTGACGCGAATGGCGTGGCGCGGAACCGGGCCTCGTTTCGCATCTGGATGCTGTCTTCGTGTACCTGTGAGGCATTGGCGCGGCCAATGCGGCAACGGGAGCTGCCCTGGGTCAATTCGTGGCGGATATCGGGCATCAGCCCGGCTGAGGACAGAGTCATCATGATGATGCGCAACCGGAGTACCTCCTTCCTGTTTGGGGGCAACGCTCCTTATGTCGAGGAGCAATACGAGGCCTACCTTGCCGACCCGAACACGGTGTCGGAAGAATGGCGCGGCTATTTCGACGCATTGCAGGGTCTGCCGGCCGTAGATGGATCAGACACCGGCGACGTTGCGCACGCGCCGGTCGTGTCCCGCTTTGTCGAGTTAACCAGACAGGCTCGCACTGGAGGACGTTCGGAGACCGACGTACTCCGCTTCGCCCGGAAACAGGTCGCCGTGCAGGCGCTGATTTCGGCCTACCGCATGGTCGGCACCCGTCATGCGCATCTGGATCCTTTGCGCTGGACCGCGCCGGCGCCAGTGCGGGATCTGAACCCTGGCTACTACGATCTGTCCCACGCTGACATGAACACGAAGTTCAGCATGTCGGGCACCTATTTTTCGGACGAAGACGCGACACTTGGCGATCTGGTGCAGGCACTGACAGAAACCTATTGCGGCACGCTGGGCGCCGAGTTCATGCATCTGGCCGACCCGGATCAGCGCAACTGGTGGCAAATGCGTCTTGAGTCTTCGCGTTCGAAAGCGATCCTCGATACCGGTGACAAGCTGCATATCCTCGAACGGCTGACGGCTGCCGAGGGCCTGGAAAAATATCTCCATGCCCGCTATGTCGGCCAGAAGCGCTTTTCGCTGGAAGGTGGCGAGTCGCTTATCGTCCTGCTGGACGAGCTGGTTGCCTATGGGGCCACGAAGGGGATCAGGAGCTCGATTCTCGGCATGGCGCACCGCGGACGTCTGAATGTTCTAGTCAACATTGTCGGCAAACCGCCGGCCGCGTTGTTCGACGAGTTCGACGGGAAAACCGCGCATCTTCTTCCGGCGGGCGACGTCAAATATCACAAGGGCTTTACCGGCTTGCTCCCGACTGCGACGGGGCCGGCAGAAGTGACGCTCGCGTTCAACCCGTCGCACCTCGAAATTGTCAATCCGGTGGTTCAAGGGATCGCTCGCGCGCGCGCCGAAGCACTGGGGCAAGGCACGGGTGCGGTTCTCCCCGTGGAGATCCATGGGGACGCCGCGGTTTCCGGGCAAGGCATCGTCATGGAGACGATGAACCTTTCGAACACCAGGGGCTACGGCACGGGCGGCACGATACATGTGGTCGTGAACAACCAGGTTGGCTTCACCACATCGGACCCGCGAGATGTGCGGTCGTCTTTCTATTGCACCGATATTGCCAAGATGATCGAGGCACCGGTCCTGCATGTGAACGGCGACGACCCTGAGGCGGTGGTGGCGGCAACACGCCTTGCAATCGACTTTCGTGCGATGTTCAAGAAGAGCGTGGTGATCGAACTGGTTTGCTTCCGCCGGCATGGTCACCAGGAGCAGGATACGCCCGCCATCACCCAACCGTTGATGTATCGCTCGATCGCAGGTCATCCGGGGGTCCGCGCGCTCTATGCACGGAAGCTGGTGGACGAGCGGGTCGTAACGTCGGAAGACGTCGAGAAGTATGTCCACGACTACCGTGAACGTCTCGACGCCGTGCGAACCAGCGAAGAGAAGAAGCCGGTCAATAAAGCGAACGAAGAGGTGACCTGGCCGCAGTTGCTCGATGGAAACGTTGGGCGCATTTACTACGCGGCCCCGCTGCCAGACCTCGTTCAAAAGCTCGCCCTGAAGATCACGAGCGTGCCCGGACAGTACGCGCTGCATCCGCTCGTTGGCAAAGTGATGAGTGCCCGGCGCGAGATGGCCGAAGGCAAGCGTCCATTGGACTGGGGTATGGCAGAACATCTCGCTTTCGCTTCACTTCTCCGCGCCGGCATAGACGTGCGCTTAAGCGGGCAAGACAGTGAACGCGGCACGTTCAGCCATCGTCACGCGGTGCTTCACGATCAGAAGCGGTCGATTCGGGGAGAAGGAACGTATGTCCCGCTCGAGAATGTGTCGGACGACCAGGGACGATTTTCCGTCACCAACTCGGTTCTGTCGGAAGCCGCGGTGCTGGGTTTCGAGTACGGATATTCCGTTGTTCGACAAAACTCGCTCGTACTGTGGGAAGCACAGTTCGGCGACTTCGCGAACGGCGCTCAGGTTGTTATCGACAACTTCCTCTCAGCAGGCGCTGCAAAGTGGGGGCAACATAGCGGGTTGACGATGTTGCTTCCGCACGGTCAGGAAGGCGAAGGTCCGGAGCACGCGTCCGCCCGCCTCGAGCGCTACCTGCAGCTTTGCGCACAGGACAATATGCGGGTCTGTCAGCCCACGACGCCGGCTCAGATTTTCCACCTGCTGCGGATGCAGGCAGTGCTGCGCGATCGCGTTCCGCTCATTGTGATGACGCCGAAGTCGCTTCTGCGTCACCCGGAAGCGGTCAGCACCCTGGAGGATCTCGCTCAGGGCCGATTCAACGAGATTCTCGGCGAATCGCCCACGCTGGAAGCCGCGGCCAGGGTCGACCGCGTCATCCTGTGTTCGGGAAAGGTCTACTTCGAGCTTCTGGAGCGTCGGCGCAAGGCTCAAAAAGACAACATCGCATTGATTCGCGTTGAACAGTTGTACCCGTTTCCCGCGAAGCCGATCAGTTCGGAACTGCAGCGCTATCCGAATCTGAAAGAGGTCGTATGGTGTCAGGAGGAGTCAAAAAACCAGGGAGCGTGGAGTTTTGTCTTGGAGCCGCTGCTGGAATTGGTGAAGGCACCCGCCGCGCTGCGCTATGTCGGACCTGAGGCAACCGCTTCGACCGCACCGGGTTATCGGTCGATGCATGTTGCGCGTCAGGAAAAGTTCCTGCACGCAGCGATCGACGAGTAAGGCGGCTGCAAAGAAGGCGAGCCGGAGACGATGCCGCTGACTCGCCGTCGTTGGCAGGTTCACGGGGGCACGGATCCGCGGTTGCGCGCCCCCGTTTCTTAAGCGCGTGCCTTCCGCTCGCCTGCGCCTCTTAAAACCGGGTTCGCAATCCGACCGTTCCGACCACCTGGTTTGCGGTCGACGACGCGCCTCCCGCGGTATTGACAAACGCAACGTACTGCTTTCCGCTCACGTGCTGAAACATGCCTTCCGCGTAGACATCAGTTCGCTTCGAAAGCGAATAGATCAGTTGCGCATTCACCTGATTCCACTTCGGGTCCGCGCCGTAAGTCGTTGTGCGGGAGACATGACCGTCCGTGTAGACATAAGCCACACCCAGTTTCAGCGCCGGCGTCAGCGCGTAACGGCCGTTGACTTCGAAATTGTCGAAGCGCACGGTGCCGCCTGCCGACCCGAACGACTTCGTACCTTGATACTGGCTATGTGAATACACGAAGCCAAGCACAGCCGGACCAAACGCGTAGTTCACGCCAGCGGCGGCCACGCGCTGCACATCCGCGCCGAGCAGGAAGCCGCCGGTGCCGTTGGCGGTCGATTCGGCCGTATCGATTGCGCCGGATGTATTCGTGCTATTCGATCCGTTGATCTGAAGATAGCTGGCTGCAAAGTTCAACGGCCCGTTCCCGTAACTTGCGCCAACGCTGTATGCGCGGTTCGAACTGAAGTCCGTGCTGTTGGAGAATGCGTATAGCCCGCCGAACTTCAAACCTGCCATGCTGTGGCTGTTGAACTTGACGGCGTTGTTGATACGGACAGAGTAGTCCAGATTATCGTTGTCGAATGGATGCGCGAAGCCGGTCTTCCCGAACGTCGACGCCACTTCGGATAACGGCGCGACGAAGTCGACACCCGAGTCGTACTGGCGACCGAGGGTCAGCGTCCCGTACTGGGCCGAGTCGATACCGACATAGGCTTGACGGCCGAACAGGCGATTGTTCTGTCCGAGCTTGCCGTTCTGGATGTTGAAGCCGTTCTCGAGCACGAAGATCGCACGGAGTCCGCCACCCAGGTCTTCATTGCCGCGCAGGCCAAACTGGCTACCGTTGATGTTGCCGCTCGTCGCCTGAACGAGAGAGCCTGCCGACGAGCCTTTCTTGACGTTATTCGTGTACATGAGTCCGGCGTCAATCAGGCCGTAGAGGGTGACGGAATTCTGGGCATGCGCCAGCGGAGCGATCAGGCTCGCCGCGATAGTGGCGCCCAGGAAGAGCTTCTTGGTCAAAGTCGACTCCGGGGTAAAGGTAAATTGGCAAGTTGTGCCTTGAGTGGGAGTCGATGCTAGAAGTCTGTCTGCTGCAACGGAACTGATCTCTTGTCATATGCAAATCGTCGATTGTGTTATTGGCTAAGGGACGAAGTTGTCGGAGTGCCTGTATGGAACGGCATCCTAACTATCTTCAAAGGTAGCGAGAATATGGCGACAACCCTTGCCAGGCTTGGTTTTGCAACTGATCGCCCGGTCGCTCGCAAGGCGCCGCAAACCGTGAGCAAACAGACTCTCAGTGGTCTTCCCGCAAACAGGCTCACGGCGATTCATCCATGTCGTGTAACAGACCCTTCCAATTCACGACACGGATCTGCGCGGCGAAGACACTTTAATCGCCCGCCGCGGAGCGCGGCTCATCAGCGAATCCGCGTCTAACGGATAGTCTGCGTGCGTGAATTCATCCCCTCTCGCTCGAGCCATGAGCGAAACAGCACGACCAGCTCATCCGCGGACTTGCCGTCCGGAACGTACGTGCAATAGCTGCGCGACGGCAGACGAGGGCCGGCAAACGGCGTGACGAGCCGGCCGGCCGCGAGATCGTCGGATACCAGCGCGGTGGGTCCCATCGCGATACCGATCCCGTCGATCGCAGCCTGCAACGTCAGATAGAAGTGGTCGAAGGTCAGCGCGGCAGCCGGCCTGAGTGCGGGAATCTTTGCGCTTGCCAGCCAGTCCGGCCAGAGCCGAGGAAGGCTCGATGTGTGCAGCAACGTATGCTGCCGCAGATCGTCCGGAATCCGAAGTGGCAGCCGCTGCAACAGCGCGGGACTGCACACCGGGACGCGCTCCTCGGACAGGAAAGGCCGCATCGAATAGCCATAGAACGTGTCCGGGCCACCCCGTATGACGATGTCATAGACATCTTTCAGACTCTCCACCGACTCGTTGGACGTCTCCACGTTGACGTCCACGTCGGGATGCCCGGCGCGCAAGGTTGCCAGTCGCGGTACCAGCCAGCGCAACGTGAATGTCGCGGGCGCATTCACCGACAGCGTCCGGGAAACAGTCTCGGGGAAGCCATATCGCGCCGTTGCCTGCGACAACTGCTCGAACAAAGGACCAATTTGCACCAGGTAGAGCCGCGCCGCGGGAGTGAGCACCACGCGCCGGTTGTGCCGTTCGAACAGCGGGGCGCGCAGCCACTCCTCGAGCAGACGCACGTGCTGACTCACCGCACCGTGAGTCACGTGCAACTCGGCTGCCGCTTCCTTGAAGCTGCCAAGACGGCCCGCGGCCTCGAAGGCACGCAACGCATTGAGCGGAGGCAATAGCCGTTTCATTCACGAGAGTTTATCTATCACGAAGACCGAATTTATCTGGTTTGCGGGACCGCGACAAGATAGATATCCTGCTTGCTACGCGCTGATTCGAACATCGACAGCCAAAAGACGGCCGGCGAAGACCCGGAAAGGCCGCTTCTGCCGATCCGCTGCGCCGCGCGTCGATCGGTGGCGTTGTACGCGCGAAGCACACATCTTCCTAACCCTTGCCTGCCCAGCTCACCAATGCTCAGCTACACCGGCGGTCTCGTTCTCCTTGCCGCCCTGCTCCATGCAAGCTGGAACGCGATGCTGCACGGCAACCGCGACCGGTTTCTGTCCATGACGTGGATGAGCATCGCCATCGCGGCGGTGGCCACGCTCGTGGTCCTGTTCACGCCGCGGCCGGCCGCCGCGGCCTGGCCGTACATCGTCGCATCGGGGCTCGTGCATATCGTCTACAACGTCACGCTCGTGCGGGCGTACCGCCGCAGCGATCTGGCGCAGGCATATCCGGTCGCGCGCGGTTCGTCGCCGCTGCTCGTCACGCTCGGCGCGGCGCTCTTCGCGCACGAGTCGATCGGCCCCGTACACGCGCTCGGGATCGTGATGATCTCGGGCGGCATCATGGCGATCGCGCTGCAAGGCGGACGCGTGTCGCGGGCAGGGGCGCTGGCCGCGCTGACGACCGGCGCGACGATCGCGCTCTACACCGTGATCGACGGCATGGGCGTGCGCTTATCCGACGGCCGGGCGCTCGCCTACACCACGTGGATGTTCCTTTTCTACTGGCTGATGCCGGTGCTGTTCATCGCGATGCGCGGATTCGCGGCGCTGTGGACACCGGTTCGGGCGATGCCGATGGCCGTGGGCTCGTCGTTGGCTGGCGGCCTCGTGTCGATCGCGGCGTATGGCATCGTGATCTGGGCGATGCAGGCGGGCGCAATGGGCACGGTGTCCGCGTTACGCGAGACCAGCGTGGTGTTCGCGGTGCTGATCGGGCGGGTGTTCCTAGGGGAAGCGGTCAGTGGCAAACGTTGGCTCGCATGCGTGATCGTCGCGGCCGGGGCGGTTTGTCTGGGGCTTTGAGCCGGGCTTTGAGTCGGGCTCTGATCCGGCAGACTCAAAACACAAAAAAGCGATAATAGCCATTCCACGGCATCAGGCAACAAAGCCCCCCCAATGATCATCCGCCCGCATCTCCATTGGTTTCGCATGCTGCTCGCCTGGCAAGGCTCAGTCCTTCCCCGACTGCTTCCGCGGCTCTTCCTGATCTTCTGCATTTCGATCGTGGCGGTGGCGGCTCACGACCACCTGCTGCCGATCTCGCTGAATCTGAACACCACCGCGCCGTTCTCGCTGATAGGCATTGCGCTCGCGGTTTTCCTCGGCTTCAGGAACAACGCCAGCTACGACCGCTGGTGGGAAGCGCGCAAGCTCTGGGGACAACTGCTGAACGAGTCGCGCTCGCTCACCCGCCAGGTGCTCACCCTGCCGTCCCGGCCGATGCCGAAAGAAGACCTCAGGGAATTTTTCAATGCGCTCGGCGCCCTGCCCCACGCGCTGCGTCATCAGCTTCGCCATACCGATCCGCGCGAAGACCTCGCCGCACGACTGCCGCAAGCCCTGTTCGAGCGCGTCATGGCGTCGCGGTACAAGCCGGCCACCTTGATGCTCTACCTCGGCGAATGGGTGCAGCGCCACGCTCAGGCGGGCGCAATCGATCCGATGGCGGTGATCGCCTTCGATCGGAATCTGAATGGACTCTCGGATGTGATCGGCGGATGCGAGCGCATCGTTTCGACGCCGCTGCCGTTTGCCTATTCGGTGATGATCCACCGCACGGTGTACTTCTTCTGCGCGTCCTTGCCGTTCGGACTGGTGGACAGCATCGGCATCTTCACGCCCGTGTTCGCGGTGTTCGTGGCCTACACGTTCATGGCGCACGAAGCCATTGCGTCGCAGATCGAAGAACCGTTCGGCATCGACGACAACGACCTCGCGCTTCACATGATGTCGCTCGTGACCGAGGACGCCATACGCGACCTGCTCGGCGAACCGGCTCTCGCGTTGCCAAACCCGGAAGCGGAAGGCTACGTCCTCAACTGAACGCGCAATTGAACGCGTTTCGTTCGAAGCGCGCGGCTCGCCGCCCGCTCAACTGTTGCCGGCCGTTTCCGACAAACGCTTGAGCGTCGCCACCCGCGCGCCGATGATATCGATGCGGCCGCGCTCGTCGATGACCGGCGTCGTAGCATTCAGATACGCGGTCCACGCCTTCTGTGCGCGCGTCAACGTCGAGCGCGCACGCGCCGGCATTTTCGACTGCAAGCGGCGGTAGTAGCGGTTCAGATCGAACATGGCGTGTTCACATTGCGCGTCCGCACCGCAGGCACGCACCCGGCGCGGCGGATCGCCGCCGGCGGCCGCCTTCGCGACCGCGCTGCGCAGCGCGAGTGCCCGGTCGCGCACCGGCTGCAACTGCATGTCGGCTTCGGCGAGCACGTACATGGAGCGGCGTGTCGTGGCGAACACGGCGGCGAGCAACTGTTTTTCGGCATCGCGCGAGGCCTGCCAGCTCGTCTGGCTCTTTTCCCACTGCTTGCGCTGCGCGGGCGGCAGCTTCTGCTGGAGCTGCTGCCACGCATTGTCCAACGCGGTCTTCCAGCCGATCCGCGCGTTGTCCATGCACTGCACCTGCCCCGCTGTCGACGACATGTCGCTGCGCGCAAGGCACGCGCGCATCGACGCGTCGATCGGGTCGGCGGCGGCGACTTCGGCATGCGCCGGCAGCGACGCCGCGCCGAACACCGCCGCCGCGGCCAGCGCCAGCGCGCAGACCACGCGCCGCGAAGCGCCGGCGCCCGACGGGGACGTCGCGTGCCGCATGCTCAAGCGCGAACGCAATCGACGAAGTATTCGATGCGCCCGTTGATCGTTTCGCCAACAAGCCCGTGGATGTCCGTGTGGAAACCCGGGAAGCGCTCGTTGAACTCGCGCGCGAAACGCAGATAGTTGACGATGGTCTTGTTGAAGCGCTCGCCCGGAATCAGCAGCGGGATGCCCGGCGGATACGGCGTCAACAGGATCGAGGTGACGCGGCCTTCGAGTTCGTCGATAGGCACGCGGTCGATTTCGCGGTGCGCGAGCTTGGCGAACGCGTCCGACGGCTTCATGGCCGGCTCCATGCTCGACAGGTACATCTCGGTCGTCAGACGCGCGATGTCGTTCGCGCGGTAGACGCTGTGAATCTGCTCGCACAGATCGCGCAGGCCGACGCGCTCGTACATCGGATGATGCGAGACGAACTCGGGCAGCACGCGCCACAGCGGCTGGTTGTTGTCGTAGTCGTCCTTGAACTGCTGGAGTTCGGTGACCATCGAATTCCAGCGGCCCTTGGTGATGCCGATCGTAAACATGATGAAGAACGAATACAGCCCGGTCTTCTCGACGATGATGCCGTGCTCGGCCAGATACTTCGTGACGATCGCGGCCGGAATGCCCGACTCGCCGAAGCCGCCGTCCATGTCCAGACCCGGCGTGACGATGGTCGCCTTGATCGGGTCGAGCATGTTGAAACCTTCGGCAAGCGGACCGAAACCGTGCCACGCGTCGTTCGGGCGCAGCATCCAGTCTTCGCGCGAGCCGATGCCTTCTTCCGCGAACGTCTCCGGTCCCCACACCTTGAAGAACCAGTCGTCGCCGTATTCGGCATCGACCTTGCTCATTGCGCGGCGGAAATCCAGCGCTTCCGCGATCGACTCTTCGACCAGCGCGGTGCCGCCCGGTGCTTCCATCATGGCCGCGGCCACGTCGCACGAGGCGATGATCGCGTACTGCGGGCTCGTCGACGTATGCATCAGATACGCTTCATTGAAGCGGTGCTTGTCGAAGCGGCTGTTCTTCGAATCCTGCACGACGATTTGCGAAGCCTGCGAAATGCCGGCCAGCAGCTTGTGCGTGGAGTGCGTGGCGAACACCAGTGCGCCGATGCGCGGACGGCCCGCGCCGATCGCGTGCATGTCCTGATAGAACTCGTGAAATTCGGCGTGCGGCAGCCAGGCTTCGTCGAAGTGCAGCGTATCCAGCCAGTCGCCCAGCATTTCCTTGATCATCTCGACGTTGTAGATCACGCCGTCGTAGGTGCTTTGCGTGATGGTCAGGATGCGCGGCTTGAGGTTCGGATTCTTCGCGAGCGCTTCGCGGGCGAACGGGTTCGCCAGGATCTTCTTCTTGATGTTTTCCGGCTCGAACTCGCTGCGCGGAATCGGCCCGATGATGCCGAAGTTGTTGCGCGTGGGCGTGAGGAACACCGGAATCGCGCCGGTCATGGTGATCGCGTGCAGGATCGACTTGTGGCAGTTGCGGTCCACCAGCACGATGTCGCCCGGTGCGACCGTGCCGTGCCAGACGATCTTGTTCGACGTGGACGTGCCGTTGGTCACGAAGAACACGTGGTCCGCGCTGAAGATGCGCGCCGCGTTGCGCTCGGAGGCCGCGACCGGACCCGTATGGTCCAGCAACTGGCCGAGTTCGTCGACGGCATTGCACACGTCCGCGCGCAGCATGTTCTCGCCGAAGAACTGATGGAACATCTGGCCGAGCGGGCTCTTCAGGAACGCGACGCCGCCCGAGTGGCCCGGGCAATGCCACGAGTACGAGCCTTCGTCCGCGTACTGCACCAGTTCCTTGAAGAACGGCGGCGCGAGCGAATCCAGATACACCTTGGTCTCGCGGATGATATGGCGCGCGACGAACTCCGGCGTGTCCTCGAACATGTGGATGAAGCCGTGCAGTTCGCGCAGGATGTCGTTCGGCAAGTGGCGCGAGGTACGCGTTTCGCCGTACAGGAAGATCGGAATATCGGCGTTGCGGCGGCGCACTTCGGTGACGAACGCGCGCAGCGCGACGATCGCGGCGGCCAGCTCCGGCGTCTCGCCTTCCACCACCACGTTATCGACGTACGGCAGCAGCTCGTCGTCGTCGATCGAGAGGATGAAGCACGAGGCGCGGCTCGACTGCTGCGCGAACGAGGTCAGATCGCCGTAGCTCGTCAACCCGAGCACTTCCGCGCCTTCTTTCTCGATAGCTTCGGCCAAAGCCCGGATGCCGGAACCCGAGATGTTCTCGGAGCGGAAATCTTCGTCGATGATGACGACGGGAAAACGAAACTTCATGGGCGATTCTCCAAAAAGAACGACCGCTGCATTCTGTCAATTGCAGCGGTCACCCGAATAGCTAGTGGGTCAATGCGCTGCCGACGTCACGTCTTGGGCAACGTGACGCCGTGCTGACCTTGATATTTGCCGCCGCGATCCGCGTACGACGTTTCACAAATCTCGTCGCTTTCGAAAAACAGCACTTGGGCGACGCCTTCGTTCGCGTAGATTTTCGCAGGCAAAGGTGTCGTATTCGAGAATTCGAGCGTGACGTGCCCTTCCCATTCCGGCTCAAACGGCGTCACGTTGACGATGATCCCGCAACGCGCATACGTGGACTTGCCCAGACACACGGTCAGGACGCTGCGCGGAATGCGGAAATACTCGACCGTGCGCGCGAGCGCGAACGAATTCGGCGGGATGATGCAGACATCGCCCTTGAAGTCGACAAACGACTTCTCGTCGAAATTCTTCGGATCGACAATGGTCGAGTTGATGTTCGTGAAGATCTTGAATTCGTCGGCGCAGCGGATGTCGTAGCCGTAGCTCGACGTGCCGTAGCTGACAATCTTCCGGCCGTCTTCGGAGACGCGAACCTGATCGGGCGCGAACGGCTCGATCATCTTGTGCGACGCGGCCATGCGCCGGATCCACTTGTCGGATTTGATAGTCATAGGTGAACGCTGCTCGACGTGAATGACAGGGGTGTGACGGATAACAACCCGGTAAGTGCCGGGTCACTTTGGGCTAACTACGCGCCCGTATTGCACTGGCTGGCGGGCGCGGGCCCAGACGGCGTGCCGCTCGGACGCACTATGCTGCCGGCTCGACAGCGTGGCCGCGAGACCCGGGCGGCGGGCACCGCGGCCAGGCGGCCGAACGAAAGGCGCTTATTTTACGCGATCGTGAGAATGCTGCTGCGGGTGGGGTTGGGAATGGCCGGTTCGCCTAACTCTAGACCGCCTTTACGAACGCCAGCGAGGCGCACCTGGCCCGCGCATACGCGGCGCCCGTCGCTCATTGGCGGATCAGTCCGCATGCGAGCGCGGGGCCGGCGCCATGCTGCGGATAGGCGTACGGATCACTCGCGTCGTGATGCAGCACAACCGCGCGCTGCAATACCGAGCGGATGCCGTCGAGGGAGACATCCGGCGCGACGATGAAGCCCGTGGCCACGCCGTTCGCATCCGCATGAATGTTGCCGAGATCGCCTTCGACCCGTGCGCCGGTTTTCAGACGCTCGGCGGCCGGCGAGAACACCTGGCCCGCGCTCGAGCCGTCGGCGGCGTTACAGTCGCCACGCTCGTGCACTTGCAATGCGTGGTCGCTATTGGGTGCCATGCCGGCGAGATTGTAGGTGACCTGCACGCCGTCCGAGCGCTCGATGAATGTGACGAGGCCGCGCGCCTGATTGCCCACGGTGGGCAGCAACTGCGCGTCGGCGCGTTTTTCCTGTGGTCTCAGGAACGCGCTACAGCCGCATAACAGCACACTGGTGGCAGTCAGGACGATGAACGCATGCACCGCCTGCCCGTCGATTCGTTTTCCCATGCGATCCTCTTGCCGGCCTGGTGGCCGCCCCTGCGGCCGCCGAGCCGAACTCGTGAAGTCGACATGATACCGCGAGACCAGGCGCAAACAGGCGCCTTGGCCCCTTGTCCGGACCGCGGTCGGGAGCGCTCCAACCTATCGCCGCGCGACAGCCCCCGAAGGGGTGAGAAAACTTGGGGCGGCCCGGCGTTTTCTCAGGTGTTCTGGACGACGATGTTGGGAAACTTCGACGTCATGTCGCGAGCGCGCTCGGCGATATGGACCGCCACCTTGCGCGCGATGGACCGGTAGATCTCCGCGATACGCCCCTGCGGGTCGGCCACCACGGTCGGTTTGCCGGAGTCGGCCTGCTCGCGGATCGCGATGTCGAGCGGCAGGCTGCCGAGCACGTCGACGCCGTATTCCTTGCCCATGCGCTCACCGCCGCCGGCGCCGAAGATATGCTCCTCATGGCCGCAGTTCGAGCAGATATGCATGCCCATGTTTTCGACGATGCCGAGAATCGGAATGCCGACCTTCTCGAACATCTTCAGGCCCTTCTTCGCGTCGAGCAGCGCGATGTCCTGCGGCGTCGTGACGATCACGGCGCCCGTGACCGGCACGCGTTGCGACAGGGTCAGCTGAATGTCGCCGGTGCCCGGCGGCATGTCGACGATCAAATAGTCGAGATCGTGCCAGTTGGTCTGCCGCAGCAACTGTTCGAGCGCGGAGGTGGCCATCGGGCCGCGCCACACCATCGGGTTGTCCTGCTCGATCAGAAAGCCGATCGAGTTGGCCTGCAGGCCGTGGCCGGTCATCGGGTTCATCGACTTCTCGTCGGGCGACTCCGGGCGGCCGACGATGCCGAGCATCATGGGCAGCGACGGGCCGTAGATGTCCGCGTCGAGAATGCCGACGGATGCGCCTTCGCTCGCCAACGCCAGCGCGAGGTTCACGGCCGTGGTGCTCTTGCCGACGCCGCCCTTGCCCGACGCCACCGCGACGATATTTTTGACGTTCGGCAACAGTTTCACGCCGCGCTGCACGGTATGCGCGGCGATTTGCTGCGACACCTGCACCTGCACGTCAGCCACACCGGGCACGGCGCGCAGCGCATCGGCGAACTGTGCGCGGATCGCGTCGAACTGACGCATGGCCGGATAGCCGAGTACCACCTCGACGCTCACCGCGTCACCCTGCACGGCGACGTTCTTGACATTCCTGGCCGCCGCATATGGCCGGCCGGTGTTGGGGTCAGTGACGGCCGCGAGGGCAGCGTCGACCAAAGCCCGATCAATACTCATTGACACTCCGTGGGGAACACCTGCGGCGCAGCGGAATCGAAGTCTCGGCCACGCGCCGGAATTTGAAAGAAATTGTTAGACAGCATTGCGAAAAGCCGGTGCGACGGGCACCCTTCGGGCAGGCGGGACGCAATGGGGCCGCATCGCTGCGTGCTTCAGCCACCATTGTAGTGGCTGGCGCCACGCCTTGCCGGAAGACCCTTCTTCACTGTCGGACCGAGGCTGAATGAGGCGTAGGACTTCTCCTATTATCGAGCCGACGGCTTTACTGCCGTCATGTTCGCCGTATAGATTTGTCGCTTTTCGCTGCCTTATCTGCCTGACTCGCTTCACTCAAAAGGAATCAAAAATGAATGCAAAAATCATGACTCGCGTGGCCATCTTTGCCGTTGCCGGTTCGTTGCTGGCAGGCTGCGCCACCCAACAGGGCACCAACACGGCTGTCGGCACGGGCGTGGGCGCCGGCACCGGTGCGGCGCTCGGCGCCATCTTCGGTGGCGGCAAGGGCGCGGCGATCGGCGCGGGCGTCGGCGCGGCGGTGGGCGGCATCACCGGCTACAACTGGCAAGCCATTCATAACAAGCTGTCGGGCGCCACCAAGGGCACCGGCACGCAGATCACCGAACAGCCGGACGGTTCGCTCAAGCTGAACATTCCGAGCTCGGTGACGTTCGACACCAACAGCTACGCAGTCAAGCCGTCGTTCGCGCCGGTGCTGGACCAGCTCGCGCAGACCATGCAGCAGAATCCGGAACTGGTCGCTCAGGTTGTCGGCCACACGGATAGCACTGGCCAGCCGGCCTACAACCAGACGCTGTCGGTCAACCGCGCCGAAAGCGTGACGGGCTATCTGGGTCAGCGCGGCGTCGCGCCGCAGCGCCTGTCGGCACAAGGCCTGGGCCAAACCCAGCCGATCGCCGACAACAATACGGAAGCCGGCCGTGCCGCGAACCGCCGCGTGGAAATCTATCTGCGCGCCACGGCTCAGCACGCCACGCAATAAGGACAGGGCTTAGGGAGAGTGGGAAAGCCGGTCGCCGCGGCTGTATCGCCGGCGATCGTTATTTTTTGGAAAGCCGTGAAAGGCAGGGAACAGGAATCTCGCACGAGAACGAAAAAAATTTCGAACTCTGCGGAAAATCCGCTGTCTGTCTTTACGGTACGTGGCTGGCGAAGCCGCCGCGTCACCATTCTCCTCTTGTCGTTGTTGCTCCGGGGTTAATAGCCCCGGTTTTTTTTGGGCGCTCGGTTAACACAACGAGGGAGTCCCCCTTGGGGACCCACCGTCCGCCCGGCAACGACCCGGGCCGCGCCCCACGCGGCCCCGCCCCGCGCTGGGCGCCTGCCCTGCTAGAATCAACGTTTCGTCCCACCGCAGGCTCCCACCATCCTTATGTCAGCACCCGCAACCGATCTCTCCGCAGGCGCGCCGTCAGGGCGTCGCCAGATTCTCGTCACGTCGGCCCTTCCTTATGCGAACGGGCAAATCCATATTGGCCATCTGGTCGAATATATCCAGACGGACATCTGGGTCCGGACGTTGCGAATGCACGGGCACGAGGTCTACTACGTGGGCGCCGACGACACGCACGGCACGCCGGTCATGTTGCGCGCGGAAAAAGAAGGTCTCACGCCGAAGCAGTTGATCGACCGCGTGTGGCAGGAACACAAGCGCGATTTCGACAGCTTCGGGATTTCGTTCGACAATTACTACTCGACCGACTCCGAAGAGAACCGCGTTCTTAGCGAAAACGTCTATCTGGCGCTCAAGGAAGCGGGCCTGATCGACGCGCGCGACATCGAACAGGCGTATGACCCGGTCAAGGAAATGTTTCTGCCGGATCGCTTCATCAAGGGCGAATGTCCGAAATGCGGGGCGAAAGACCAGTACGGCGACAGCTGCGAGGTATGCGGTTCGACGTATCTGCCCACCGAACTGATCAATCCGTACTCGGTCGTCTCTGGCGCCACGCCGATTCGCAAGACCTCGACGCACTATTTCTTCCGTCTCTCCGATCCGCGTTGCGAGAACTTCCTGCGCGCGTGGGTGGGCGGCCTCGCGCAGCCGGAGGCCACCAACAAGATGCGCGAGTGGCTCGGCGACGCCGGTGAAGCCAAGCTCGCCGACTGGGACATTTCGCGCGACGCGCCGTATTTCGGCTTCGAAATTCCGGGCGCGCCGGGCAAGTATTTTTACGTGTGGCTGGACGCGCCGGTCGGCTATTACGCGAGCTTCAAGAATCTCGCCGAAAAACGCGGCCTCGATTTCGAGGCGTGGGTTCGCAAGGGTTCGAAGGCCGAGCAGTATCACTTCATCGGCAAGGACATTCTGTATTTCCACACGCTGTTCTGGCCGGCCATGCTCGAGTTTTCGGGCCACCGCACGCCGACCAACGTGTTCGCGCACGGTTTCCTGACCGTGGACGGCGCGAAGATGTCGAAGTCGCGCGGCACGTTCATTACCGCGCAAAGCGTGATCGAGACCGGTCTGAATCCGGAATGGCTGCGCTATTACTTCGCGGCCAAGCTGAACAGCACGATGGAAGACCTCGACCTGAACCTCGACGACTTCCAGGCACGCGTCAACAGCGATCTGGTCGGCAAGTACGTGAACATCGCGAGCCGCGCCGCCGGCTTCCTGATCAAGCGCTTCGACGGCCGGGTGCAGGACAGCGCGATGCAACATCCGCTGCTCGCTTCGCTGCGCGCCGCGGTGCCGCAAATCGCCGCGAACTACGAAGCCCGCGAGTACAACCGCGCGCTACGTCAAACCATGGAACTGGCCGACGCAGTCAACGCCTACGTCGATACCGCCAAGCCGTGGGATCAGGCCAAAGACCCGGCGAACGCCGTCGCGCTGCACGAAACCTGCACTGTGAGCATCGAAGCGTTCCGGCTGCTCTCACTGGCGCTCAAACCCGTGCTGCCGAAGCTCGCCGAAGCGGTCGAAGCGTTCCTCGCCATCGAACCGCTGGTGTGGGCCGACGCCAACGTGCCGCTCAGTTCCACCCGGCCGATCAACGCGTACAAGCATCTGATGACACGCGTCGACCCGAAGCAGATCGAAGCGCTGCTGGCCGCCAATCGCGACTCGCTGCAGGCCACGCCGGATGCGGCGGCGCCGGCCGATGCCAAGGCCAAATCGAAGGCGGCGAAAGCGGCCGTCGCAGAGAAGGACGAAACGCCCGGCATCATCTCGATCGACGACTTCGCGAAGATCGATTTGCGCATTGCGAAGATTGTCGAGTGCAAGGCGGTGGAAGGTTCGGACAAGCTGCTGCAACTCACGCTCGACGTCGGCGAAGAGAAGACCCGCAACGTGTTTTCAGGCATCAAGACCGCGTATCAGCCGGAACAGCTAGTCGGCAAGCTGACGGTCATGGTGGCCAACCTCGCGCCGCGCAAGATGAAGTTCGGCATGTCCGAAGGCATGGTGCTGGCCGCGTCCGCCACTGACGAGAAAGCGGAACCGGGCCTCTACGTGCTCGAGCCGGATAGCGGCGCGAAGCCGGGCATGCGCGTGAAGTAACGGCAGTTGAAGCGCGCGGCGGCTCAGGCTGCGGGCACGAATGAAAACGGCACGCCCAAAAGGCGTGCCGTTTTTTCTTGCGGCGCAGAGTCAACCCCGCGCCGCGCACATCACCAGCGGATCCGGTCGAAGCGCCGCGTATAGAGCAGATCGACACCGTCGAACGTGCCGCCATAAGCCGCGACCGACCAGTACCGTGTGAGGTTGACGGTCGCCTTGATCGCATTGCTCGCCGACTGCAGCCCCTGTTCGTAGCCGATCACGAGCCACTCGTTGATCGCCTTCGACACCATCACCACTTGCGGATCGGTCAACCCGACTTCGCTTCGTCCAATCGAAAACTCGTCGAGCCCGAAGGTCTGGGCGATCCGCTTGCCGCTCGCGCTGCCGAGCAACGCGAGCGCCGTGGTCATGGTGCTCTGCTGACCCAGGTTGTTGCCCTGATCCGTACCGTGACCGAATAACAGCCACGAGAGCTTCTCGTTATCCGGCACGCTCGGCTCCGAGACCAGCTTCGCGGTCGGGAATTGAACCGTGCCCGTGACCTGCACGCCCGCCTCGACCTGCTGATTGCGGCGCATCGCCAGGATGTTGATGCCGGGATTGGCCACCGGGCCGTTGAACGTGAAAAAGCCGTTCTCGATATTGAGCTTGCGGCCGAACGCGGTGTACGTCGAACCCGGCGTGACACGCACGTTCCCCACCGCGCGCAGCGGCAGATTCGGCGCGCTCATGGCGGTGATCGTGCCGCTCAAGCCCAGATCGGCGCCCTGCCCGCGGAAGCGGAAGCTGTTGCCGAGGCTTATGTCGATATTGGCGCGCGGCGCGAACGGCCCGACCGGCTTGTTGGTACCCGCCACAGGCCGCGGCCGCTCGCCCGCCACGGAGCCGTCAGGACGCACCACCACCACGTCGTCGCCGAGCTTCGGCGCGGACTGTTCCGGCATGTCGAACAACGCGTGATCGACCACGAACTTGCCGTTGATCTCCATGCCGCCAAGCGTTCCGCCGTTCGCCACGCTCGCGCTGCCCGACAGCGACAGGTTACGGTCCGGCGCGGCGAACAGCTCGAGCTTGTCCGCGACGATGCTCGCGGTCAGGTCCGGCTGGGCGCCGTCCAGACGCACGCGCCCGGAGGCGCGCAGCGTGCCGCTCGCGCCATGGAATTCGACCTGCTGGAAGTCGACCAGATTCTGCGAGAGCGCGATGCGCACCACGCCGTCCTTCAACTGCACGCCCTGGTCGACCATTGTCGCGGACAGGCCGTCGCCGAGCAGCGAGCCGGTCAGGTTCGGTTTGGCGACGGTGCCGCCGAGCGCGAGCTTGAGCGCGAGATGGCCGTCGAGCAGATAGCTCGGGCCGAACAGGCCGCCGGTCGTTTTCAGCGATGGCACATTGGCATTCACATTGCCGGTGAGCGCGCCCGCTTCGTCGACGCTCAGGAAGCCCTCGCGCATGACCAGCGTGGTGTGCGCGTCGGCGTCGATCACGCCGATGCGGCTCGCCTGCGCGTGCAGGGTAGCGTTCAGCCGGTTGCCGCCACTGAACTCGGCGCGCGCGGTGATATCCGAAATGCCCAGCGAAGCGAGGCCCCGGCCGATTTCAACGGTGACGTCGCCGCTGCGGCGCTTCAGCTGGATATGGCCGCTCGCCGTGCTGCCGAGCGCGAAGTCCCAGTCGCCGTCGAACACCAGATCGGTTTTGACGACCGGCGGCTCACCCGTAATCTCGCGCCGCAGATCCTGCAGACGCACGACCGAAATGCCGGTCAGACTCCCCGCCGACTGAATCTTGCCGTGGTCGAAGACGAACGTTTTCAGGCTCAGCACCGCGCCTTCTAGCGTAAGCCGGGTCGCGCCGAGCGTCAGGCGCCGCGGCCCGGCGCTGACGGCGAGCGGTGACTCCAGATTCAGCGCCGGCGTGCCGCGATTCTGCAGGCGGGTGACCGTGCCGTCCCAGCGCGTGCCGTCGCGCGCTTCGGTGAGCTTGCCGTTGGCGGCGAGCGTGAGGTCGAGCGGGCGGTCCTGCAGCTTGCCGGTGGCCGCGGCTTCGAGCGTGTGATTGGCGCGCGTGCCGGACAAGCGCGCCGTGAGCGTGCTCAGATCGACGCCGCCCGCGCTGAGATTGCGCGCATCGGTGGTGAAGACAAGCGCGCCGTTCGCGCCGTCGCGCAACTCGGCGTGCCCTTCCGCATGACCGATGCGGTTGCTGCTGAACACCACGCTGTCCGCCTTGTAGTTCAGCACCACATTCGGATGCGCGAACGAGCCCGTGATGTCGCCATCGGCCGTGACGAGTCCCGCCAGACCGAAGCCGAGGCGCTCCAGTTCCGGCGCATCGACGCGAAACTTCAGCCGGTCGCCGCGCGCGCCGAAGCTGCCTTGCAGATCCACCTGATTGCCCGCCACGGAGAGGTTCGCGCGGCTCGGCAGAATCCGCGAGCCCGCCAGTTGGATGGTGCCGCCGCCGGTCAGCGGCAGGCCGTCGTAGACGCTCGGGCCGAGCTTGAAGTCGGCCTTCGTGGTGAAAACCGGGCCGAGCATGCCGGCCGCCGTCAGCGTGCCGTTCACACGCGCCTCGATCTTGCGGGCAGGCGGCGCGCTGCGCTTGGGCGGCGGCGTTTTGCGCTGGACCACTTCGGTTTTCACCGCCGCCCTGGCGGTGTTTTTCACGGCGGCGGCGGCTTTGTCGGCGGGCGCCGCGCTTTTCGCGCCGCCGGTGCTGCCCGCTTGCGCCGCGGCCTGCGCCGTGTCGGCCTTGTTGGCGTTGTTCGCCGCCGGCGCCGGGCCGGCCACCGGCGTGCGCGCCGGCATCTGCGAAGTCAGCGTCAACGGATCGAAATCGGTCAGTTGCGCTTTCAGGTTGTAGGTGGAATTCGCGTCGTGCTTGAGCGCGCCGGACAGGTCGATGCGACCTTTGCCCGACGTGATGCGCACATCGTTGAAACTCATCCGGGCGGGATCGAACGTGAACTTGCCCTGGGCGCGCAGCCCCGCCTTCGGATCGGCGAGGTCGAGCGTGAGGCTCTGCACGTCGTCGTTCAGGCGCACGCCGATCGGACCCGAAAGCTGCGTGGGCCGCACCGTTGCTTGCAGCGCGTTCAGGTCGAGTCCGGCGACCCGTAGATCGAACTGTCCGCGCTTGCCGTTCAGCGCGCCGCCGCCGGTGAGCGTGGCGTTCTTCACGAGGCGCACGTTCAGGTTCGAGATGCGCTGCGCCTGGGCGTCGAGCCGCACGTCCGCATTGGCATCGATCAGTGGCAGCAGGTTCTGGTCGATCGCGCCGGGCTTGGCGTTGACGATCGAAACGTGGCCGGCGACCGCGAAGCCGGCCGCGCTTTTGCCGGACGCGCGCGGCTGAGCGCCGGGTTCGCCGCTCGCGATCCGGGGAGGCTGGGCTGGACTGGCTGCACTCGCGCCCGCACCCGCACTCGCCACACCCGCACTGGCCACACCCGCACTGGCAACACCCGTCATCGCCGCGTCCGCACTCGCCCCACCCACCGCACCTTGCCCCACCGGCTGCAACTCCGCCCGCACGGCCAGATCGGCCTGCGGCGCGCCAGGCGCAAAAGCCTGCGGGTTGATGTGATCGAAGGTCAGCGTGGCGCGCTGAAGCGGCACGCTGCCGAACGGCTCGGCTTCGACCCGGGCGTGACCCGCGAGCTTCATGCCGCTCGCATCGAGCTCGGCGATGAGGTTCTCCAACGAGCCGCTTAGATGGCCGCCCACCTGCACCGCCTCGTTGTTGACCTTGCCCGAATAGCCGACATCCCCGCTTAGCGGAAACGGCCGCACGCCGTCGAGTCTGGCAGCCGCCGTCACCGCGCCGAACGGCGTGTCCAGCCGCTCGATCGCGGCCTCGTGATGGCGCCCGTCGCTGCGCCCATGAAAGACGAAGCGCGACAGCTCGGTCGTCGACGCGCCCTGATGCAGCAGCAGTTTGTCGACCTGCACGTCGCGCAGGTCGAGCTGGAGGGGCAAGCGCAAGTCCTGCGGCAGCGTCACCGGCCCGCTGCTCGACGACGAAGCGCCGACGCGCGCCTCCACCGTGCCGACATGCAGATACTCGAGGGTGAACCGCCACGGTTTGCGCGTGAGCGCCCAGCGGCCCGCCACGCGGTCGATCTGGATATCGGTGCCGCTGCCGTCGAGGCTGCGCCAGCGCACCTGCCGCAACTGCAGGCCGTTGGCGAGGGCGCCGCTGTCGAGCGTGCCGCTCAGCTTGCCGCCCAGCAGCTTCACCGCCGCCTGCCACGCATAGGCGGTGCCGCGCTCGGTCGTCAACGCGCCATACAGCAAACCCACCGCCAACGCCAGCAACAGCACCACCACCGCCACCGTCCACGCGATCGTTTTCAGCAGCAGCCGGCCGAGCCGGCGCCTCGGCGGCGGCTGCTGTCCGGGCGGCTCGCCTGGCGGTTGAGCGCCGGGCGGCTGCGCGGGAGGTTGGGCGGAAACGTCCGTGGTCATGCGTGGATCATGTAGAAGCAGGTTGCCATCAGAAAGCGATGCCGAGCGTCAGATACGGCCGCACGCTTCTGTTGCGAATCCCGTAGGCGACGTCGACGTTGACCGGGCCGACCGGGCTGCGCCAGCGCGCGCCGACGCCGACGCCCGGATAAAAGACTTTTTCGCCCCACGTGTCGGTGGCGGTGCCGACGTCGAAGAACGCGGCCGCGCCCCAGTCGTGGTTGAACCAGTGCTGGTATTCGGCCGTCGCCGTGACGAGATACTTGGTGGGCAGCACCGAACCGTCGACGTTGTTACCGATACTCTGATAGCTGTAGCCGCGCACCGAATTCGAGCCGCCCGCGCGAAACAGCAGCGAGGCCGGAATACCGCTCGAACTGCCGCTCGTGAACACGCCGCCGAGTTCGGCGCGAAACAGCACGAGGTCTTCCTTGCCGATCGGCAGATACTGCTGGCCGCGCGCGTAGCCGCGAATGAAGGTCTGGTCGGTGAGCACGCCTTTGATTGCGAAGCCCGCCTCGACGTGAATCAGGTTGCCCTTGCGCGGGAACAGCGGGTCGTCGGTATTGCGCCGGGTCCACGACCAGGACGGCACCAGCGCGCGGCTGGTGGTCGGCGCGGCCGAGTTCTGATCGAGCCGGTCCTGGTAAAACAGCAGCGCGTAGTTGTAGTCGATGAACTGCGAGGTCCGGGCCCGCTGCACGCCGCCGCGGATACTGTAAATGCGCGTATCCGAAACATCGGTCGTGGTGTAGGAGGCCAGCATGCTATTGGTCCACGCGCGCGGCCCCGGCGGCATCGACAGCTCGATTTGCCCGTATTGCTGGACCTGGTCGACGCGGCCCTGGATCGTGAACGGCCACGCTTTGCCGAACGTGTCGAGATACGAATAGGCGCCCTGCACCAGCGGGCCGTTGTCCGTCGAGTAGCCCACGCCGCCGCGAATACTGTTATAGGGATATTCCGACACCTTCACGTGCATTGGCGTCTCGACCGGTTTGGCGGGGTCGCTATTCACGTCGATCGCGACGCTTGCGTAGTACGGCGTATTTTGCAACTGGCGCTGCAATTCGGCGACCCGCTGCACGTCGTAGATATCGCCCACCGCAATCGGGTTCACATTGTCGACGATCTGCTCCGGGTAGCGCCGCGTGCCCGACACGTCGAGCTTGCCCATGGTGAAGGTCGGCCCGCTTTCATACGTGACCGACAGCGTCGCCTCGTGCGTGCGCGGATCGACGCGCGCCTCGGAGTGGTAAATCTTCGCGGCCAGATAGCGGCGCGCCTGCAAAGCCTTGAGCGACGCGTTTTTCGCGTCGTCCCAGTCGCCCTGTGAGAACGGATCGCCTTCGTGCAGCGAAAACGCAAAGCGCGCGGCATTCTCCTGCGCCGGGTCTTCGGTCAGCACCGGCCCGCGAAACGACAGCGAAATCGACGAGATGACGGTTTGCGGACCGGGATCGACGCTCACCGTGACGTGTTTCGTAGCGTCGATCGTGCGCACGTCGGTGCGCACGATCGGCGTGAAATAGCCCTGCGTGGAAGCCAGGTCGCGCACCTGCTGAGGCGTGGCGGTGATCAGAAACTCGAACTGGTCGTCGCTGATGTCGGGACGTTTGGCGAAACGCGCGATGTCCAGATGGGCTTCGAGCAGCTTGCGCAAAGCGCGCGGCGTGGCTTCGATATCGACCTTGTAGCTGGCTGCCGCTTTCGCCGCGTGAGCGTTGCCGGCCGCCAGCGTCAGCATGACGAGGGCGAATGCCAGCCACGCGCGCAGCCAGCGCCGCATGGGCGTGAGAAGCCCATGGCCGCCACCGGCCTTGCCGCGCCGCAGCCGCGGCTTGTCGATCGCACACCCCGCCAAACAGGACCTCCGGCCGTGGTTGATGAATTTTGTCGCTCGGACGCGCCGCGGCGGCCGAAGCTCGCTATTTGACCACATCGGCGTGCCGCCGCGAGATCTCTAAAAATGCGTCCGTGGCTTGCGGGCGGGCCTCCCCGCCCGATCCGCGCACGCCGCAGCACACCGCAACGCGCGCAACGCATACGGCGAATATCACGCCACCTTAAGGCTACCTTAGCGCCCTTAACGCCACCGCCACGCGACCCGGCGCCACCTCGACCTGGCCAGCCCGGCCACGCGCCCGCCTTTGACGCATGCCGCGTCGCACGGGTTCCGGCGATTTTCATCGCCTGCCGCCCGGCGCTGCCGCCGTTTTTCGACCGCGCGCCGCGCATGCGGTAAAATTATCGGATAGTAGCGGTGCCGGGCGAATGACCGCCGGGCAGCCGCCAATTCCCACACCACGGACGTCGAGCCATGTATCAATCGGACATCACCCAGTTCCTGAACCAGCTCAAGCAACAGAAACCCAATCTGGAAGCCGAACAACGCCGCGGCCGCGCGCTGCTGTGGGACAAACAGCCGATCGATCTCGAAGAACGCGCCGAGCAGAAAGCCTCGCGCGTGGAACAGACGCCTTACTCGTACTATCAAAACTTCTAAGCGCGTGAGTCACGCCGACGAGGCACACGGCGCACCGCCGGCCCCCGCCGACGCCGCGCTCGCCGCGCCCGCCACCGATTCGACACCCGACACCGTCGACGGCATCGCCTTTGCACGCCTGTACGGCGAGCCGCTGTTCAAGATGCCGACGGACCTGTACATCCCGCCGGATGCGCTCGAGGTGTTTCTCGAAACGTTCGAAGGACCGCTGGATCTGCTGCTGTACCTGATCCGCAAGCAGAACTTCAACGTGCTCGACATTCCGATGGCGGACGTCACCGTGCAATACCTCGGTTACGTCGACCAGTTGCGCCAGACCAATCTCGAACTCGCGTCCGAGTATCTGCTCATGGCCGCCATGCTGATCGAGATCAAGTCGCGCATGTTGCTGCCGGTGAAAAAGGCCGACAGCGGCGAGGAAGCCGAAGATCCGCGCGCCGAGCTCGTGCGGCGCCTGCTCGAATACGAGCAGATGAAGCTCGCGGCGCAGCGCATCGACCAGTTGCCGCAACTCGGGCGCGATTTCCTGCGCGCCGAGGTCTACATCGAACAAAGCATCACGCCGCGTTTTCCGGACGTGAACAGCGAAGACCTGCGCGCCGCCTGGGCCGACGTGATCAAGCGCGCCAAGCTGGTCCAGCATCACAAGATTTCGCGCGAAGAGCTTTCGGTGCGCGAGCATATGAGTTCGATCCTGCGGCAACTGCAGAACGCCCGCTTCATCGAATTCTCCGACCTGTTCGACACCACCAGGGGCGTGCCGGTGGTGGTGGTGAATTTCATCGCCGTGCTCGAACTGTGCCGCGAATCGCTCGTCGAAATCACGCAGGCGGAACCGTTCGCGCCGATCTATGTGCGCCTCGCCTATTTGCCGGCCTGACGCCCTCAAACGGGGCTCCCTTCCGCCCGGCGGGAGAAGGCGCCTCTTTTCGGTGCGGCGGGCGCGCAAATCCACTACAATCCCGCGCTCCGAACCTGTCATCACCAGTGAGGCGGCGGCCCGCGCGATTCCCTAGGGTTTTGCGTCCACCCAGTCTCGCGCCGCGCGAGGAAATCCCTGTCCGATCATGAAAGTCATCAGCTCGATCCATGAATTGCGCGACCAGTTGCGCGGCCAGAATCGCACCGCCTTTGTGCCGACCATGGGCAATCTGCACGAGGGCCATCTGTCGCTGATGCGCCTCGCGCGCCAGCACGGCGACCCGGTGGTGGCCAGCATCTTCGTCAACCGGCTGCAGTTCGGTCCGAACGAAGACTTCGACAAATACCCGCGCACGCTCGAAGCCGACATCGAGAAGCTGCAGAAGGAAAACGTCTACGTGCTGTTCGCGCCGACGGAAAAAGACCTCTATCCGGAGCCGCAGGAGTACCGTGTGCATCCGCCGCACGATCTGGGCGATATCCTCGAAGGCGAATTCCGGCCGGGCTTCTTCCAGGGCGTGTGCACGGTGGTGATGAAGCTGATGTCGTGCGTGCAGCCGCGCGTCGCCGTGTTCGGCAAGAAGGACTACCAGCAGCTGATGATCGTGCGCCGCATGTGCAACCAGTTCGCCCTGCCCACCGACATCATCGCGGCCGAAACCGTGCGTGACGCCGACGGCCTCGCGCTCAGCTCGCGCAATCGCTATCTGCAGGCCGCCGAACGCGCCGAAGCGCCGCAGCTGGCCGCCGAATTGAATCGCGTGCGCGAAGCCGTGCTCGGCGGCGAGCGCGACTTCAAGAAGATCGAACAGGCGGCGATGGCGGCGCTCGCCGCGCGCGGCTGGCAACCGGACTACATCGCGGTGCGCAAGCAGTCTGACCTGCTGCCGCCGGGTCCGCAAGACGCGAACGCGGAACTGGTCGTGCTGGCGGCCGCCAAGCTCGGCGCCACCCGTCTTATCGACAACCTCGAAATCTGAAGCCGTCTTAGGCAGCGTAGACACGCACAGGAAATTACACAGGATTGGTCATGCAACGCAACATGCTGAAGTCGAAGATCCACCGCGTCGCGGTCACGCACTGCGAACTGCACTACGAAGGTTCGTGCGCGATCGACGAAGATTTGCTGGAAGCGGCGAACATCGTCGAAAACGAACGGATCGACATCTGGAACATCAACAACGGCGAGCGTTTCTCGACCTACGCGATCAAGGGCGAGCGCGGCAGCGGCATGATCTCGCTAAACGGTTCGGCCGCGCGGCGCGCGCAGTTGGGCGATCTGGTGATCATCGCGGCGTTCGCGGTGGTGGACGAAGCGGAGCTGAAGGCCGGCTGGAAGCCCGACCTGGTATTCGTGGACGACAACAACAAGATCAAGGGCAGCCGCGATCACGTGCCGACGCAGAACTGGACCTGAACGCTGCGCGGTTCGGTTCCGTCACTCAACACCATCGTTCCGGTCTGCAGTTCGCTGACACGCCTGCCCCGCGGGCGGCCCCACGGGGATTTCCACTGCGAGGGCAGCCTCATCCAGCGGGCGGCGCGGCCGCCTGCCCTTTCGCTTCAACCCTTCTTGTCGGCTGTGCTAGTCCATTCGAGGATCGGCTGCCACTGCTCCAGATCCTTCTCGACACGGCTTTTGGCGACGTCCCACAAGGTTAGCCCGTGGGCCGCCAGCTGCACGTAATTCTGCGTGTCGCGCAAAAAACCCAGCACCGGCAGCTTCAGCCCCTCGACAAAGCGATGCAGCTGCTCCGCCGAACGCGTGCGCGCGTCCACGCGCATGCCGACCACGCCGATTTCGATAGCGCCTTTCCTGACCGCCTTCTCTTTGGCCAGCCGTTCGAGAAATTCCTGGGTGGCGAGGATATCGAACATGGACGGCTGAAGCGGCACGATCACCTTGTCGGCCAGATCCAGTGCGATGCCCAGCCGATGGCCGTGCAGCCCGGCCGGCGTGTCGATCACCGCGTGCTCCAGCCCTTTGGGCGGTTTGACCGGCGCGTCCAGATTGACTTCCCACGTCTCGATGGCCGGCAGCGTGTCGGGCCGCAGCGACAGCCACGCGTGCGCGGACTGCTGCTTGTCCAGGTCCGCCAGTGCGACCCATTCGCCGGCCGCCGCGAAATAGCCAGCCAGATTGGTGGACAGCGTGCTTTTGCCCACGCCGCCCTTCGGATTCGCCACCACGATCACCGTCATGAATTCTCCCGGAAAGAAGGCTGGGCGCTGCCAGCCGGTTTGCCGCGTATTGCTCTGACATGCGCAAGTGTGCCCGGATCAGGACTGGTTTTCGGGCCCACCTGCCGGTCCAGCCGTTGATAATATCGACAAATGCACTTTCGCCGAAGCCCCTGAACGGCTTATTGGCTACCGTGCGCTGCCGATTTTTCCATCGAGGACCCGAATCTCATGAGCAAACTCCGCCCGGAATACACCGTCGAACGCCTCCACGAACGCCAGCAGGGCTCGCTGCCGGGTCTGTTGGGCGTGCATGTGCTGTCGCTGGACGAAGGCGAGTTGATTGCGGAATTGACCGTGCGCAAGGAACTGCTCGCGCCGAACGGCTTTTTGCATGCCGCGACCGTGATCGGTCTCGCCGACACCGCATGCGGCTACGCGTGCCTCGCGCATTTGCCGGAGACGGCGCGCAACTTCACGACCATCGAGGTGAAAAGCAATTTTCTCGGCACGGCAACCGAGGGGACGATCCGCGCGGTCGCGAAGAGCGTGCACCTGGGACGCAGCACGCAGGTGTGGGACGCCACGGTCATGGATCCGAACGGCAAGACGATGGCGCTGTTCCGTTGCACGCAGATTGTATTGTATTGATGATGGGGCGACGCTAGAACCGCGCCATGAAAAAAGCACGCGGCCTTGCGGCGCGTGCCTTTTCATCGATCCAGCTAACCGCTCAGGCGGCCACCGCCCGCAGCGCCTTCACTCCGCCGAACGACAGCGCCCCGCCGCCGAGCAGCGACTGCACCACCAGAGTCACGGCCCAGAAAGCCGGATATTCCCAGCCGCCATGCGGCGACGCGAAACCCCAGCCGTTGTGCAGATGCTGCGACATCGCGCCGAGCATGAACGGCAGCAGCACGAGCGCGACCCAGCGGACCTGCACGCCAAGCAGCAGCGCAATGCCGCCGAACAGTTCGACGAACGCCGTCACATAGCCGAGCCAGCCCGGCAGGCCAAGCGAGACGAAGAACTGCGCCGTGCCGGGCAGCGTGAAAACGAAAATCTTTTGCAGACTGTGGGCGAGATAGAGCACGCCCAGAGCGACGCGCAGGAGTAGCGCGGCGAGATCGGCGGAACGGTTCGGGTTCATGACAGGTCCTCGAAGAGAGAGACGGCACGGAAAACGGCCGTCGATGTCAGCACTCTATTCGAACCATATGGCGCGAAAAACCACTCCTCAAGCTTTGATTATTTCCCAATAGGATTTAATCCAGCTTTTGTCGTTGACCCCGATCAACTAATCGCAGCAAAAAGTTTCGACAAATCGAGGTGCTCGGCGAGCGTGTCCGCAAGGCGTTCCAGCGACGCCTCGCGCAACGCCGGATAGTCGATTGCCTCGGCACCGCTTAAACCCGCCCACGCGAGCAACGCCGCACAGGCGGCCGGCGTGTCGAACAGGCCGTGCACGTAGGTGGCGAGAATCTGGCCATCGGCGGAAATCGCGCCGTCGGGGCGGGCGTCCCGCGCGTCACCCAATTGCAGCGCGGGCGTGGCTAGTGCCGGGCCGCGCGTTTCGCCCATATGAATCTCGTAGCCGGCCACTTCCGGTGAGCCCGGCAACACGAGGCGGCCGGTCACGTTCTTGAGTGTCTTGTCGCGCGTGAGCACCGTCGAGTAATCGAGCCAGCCGAGTCCCGCGGACGTACCCGGCGCGCCTTCCACGCCATGCGGATCGGCCACTTCGCGACCCAGCATCTGCATGCCGCCGCAAATGCCGATTACCCGGCCGCCATAACGCAAATGCTTTTGCAGCACCGCGTCCCAGCCCTGTGCGCGCAGAAACGCCAGGTCGCCGGGCACGTTCTTCGAGCCCGGCAGAATGATCAGATCGGCCGGCGGCGGCGCTGCGCCACTGCGCACGTAATGAAAATCGACCTGCGGATGCGCGCGCAACGCGTCGAAATCCGTGTGATTGCTGATGTGCGGCAGCACCGGGACGACCACCCGCAGCATGCGCGCCGCCCCACCGCTATGCGCCGCGCGCAGTTCAGGCGGCAGCATGTCTTCGGCGTCGAGCGTCAGGCCGTGCAGATAGGGCACGACGCCGAGCACCGGCTTGCCGGTCTTCGCTTCGAGCCAGGCCAAACCGGGCTGCAGCAAACTGATGTCGCCACGAAAGCGGTTGATGACGAAGCCGCGCACCCGCGCCTGCTCGCTCGCCGACAGGCACGCGAGCGTGCCCGTGAGATGGGCGAACACGCCGCCGCGGTCGATGTCGGCCACCAGCACGACCGGGCAATCCACGGCCTCCGCGAAACCCATGTTGGCGATATCGCGGTCGCGCAGATTGATTTCGGCGGGGCTACCCGCGCCTTCGACAAAGATCGTGTCGTACGCCGCCTGCAGACGCGCATACGATTGCAGCACCGCTTCGAAGGCGACGGGTTTGTAGTCGTGATACGCACGCGCGTCGAGATTCATGCGCGCCTTGCCGTGGATGATCACCTGCGCGCCACGGTCGCTGGTCGGCTTGAGCAGCACGGGATTCAGATCGGTGTGCGCGGCAATGCCCGCGGCCACCGCCTGCAAGGCCTGGGCGCGGCCGATCTCGCCGCCGTCCACCGTCACCGCGCTGTTGAGCGCCATGTTCTGCGGCTTGAACGGCGCGACCCGCACGCCGGCGCGCCGCGCGAGCCGGCACAAACCGGCGACCAGCGTACTCTTGCCGGCGTCCGACGTGGTCCCCTGGATCATCAGCGTGCCGCGCGGCACGGGCGCGGCGTCTTGCGAGGTCGAAGTGGTGGTCACGAATTCTCGGGCTTGGTGGTGAACGGCCCATGAAGCAGGCGGTAACGCGGCGTTCGTGCAGCAACGCCATGCGTGGGATCGCGGCATTATCCCATCGCGCCGGCCCGCACTGCACGCCGGTACAATCACGCGATGACTTCCCGCGACCTCACCTTCGTTCTCGGCGGCGCCCGTTCAGGCAAGAGCGTGCACGCCGAACGGCTCGCCGCCGAAAGCACCCTGCCCGTCACCTACATCGCCACCGCGCGCGTGGCGAACGACGCCGAATTCAACGCCCGCATCGCCCACCATCGCGAGCGGCGTCCGGCCCATTGGGGGCTGCTCGAGGCAGGCGCCGATCTCGCCGGCGCGGTGACGCAAACGGACGCACCCGGCCATTGCATCCTGATCGATTGCCTGACGCTGTGGCTCGCCAATCTGCTCTGTCCGCCCGAAGGCGACGCCCTGCCGGTCGTCCGTTATCACGCGCATGTCACGGCGCTCGAAACGGCGCTTGTCGACGCGCAAGGCAAGGTGATCGTGGTCAGCAACGAAATCGGCCTGGGCGTGGTGCCGCTCGGCGCGGCCACGCGTCTTTACGTCGACGAACTCGGCCGGCTCAACCAGCGCATCGCCGCGCTGAGCACGCAGGCCACGATGATGGTCGCCGGCTTGCCGCTCGCGCTCAAAACCGCGAGCCGCGCGTGATGCTGTCGCTCCCGCTTCTCGTGACGCTGACCACCGCGGGCGTCGTCATCGACCGCTGGTTCGGCGAGCCGCGCACGGCTCATCCGCTCGTCGGGTTCGGCAAATGGGCGACGCGCCTCGAAACCCGCTACAACACCGGCCGGCGCTTGCGGCTCAAAGGTCTGCTGGCATGGTCGCTGGCCGTCATGCCGCCGGTGCTGATCGCGTGGTGCCTCGTTGCCGTGCTGCCGTTTTTTGCGGCCTGCGCGGTGCATGTTCTGTTGCTGTGGTTCGCGCTCGGCGCGCGCAGTCTGCACGATCACATTGCGCCGATCGCGCAGGCCTTGGCACAGCGCGATCTCCCCCAGGCGCGCTTGCTCACCGCGCGCATCGTCTCGCGCGAAACCGCGCATGCCGACGAAGGCGCGCTATCGCGCGCCGCCGTCGAATCGGCGCTGGAAAACGGCAACGACGCGATCTTCGGCGCGCTGTTCTGGTTCGCCATCGCAGGCGGTCCCGGCGCGCTCGGGTTTCGTCTTGCCAACACGCTCGACGCGATGTGGGGTTACCGCACGCCGCGCTACTTGCGCTACGGTTGGGCCGCCGCGCGGATCGACGACGTGCTCAACTGGATTCCCGCCCGTCTGACCGCCGCCGGCTACGCGCTGCTCGGCGACACGCGCACCGCGTGGCGCTGCTGGCACGAACAGGCGCCGCGCTGGGACAGCCCGAACGCCGGCCCGGTGATGGCGGCCGGCGCGGGCAGCCTGAATGTGGTGATCGGCGGCCCGGCGGTGTATCACGGCGCACTCGAACACCGGCCCACGCTCGGCTTTGGACACGAGGCCCAGGCCGGCGACGTGAACGCCGCGTTGATGCTGGTCGAGCGCACGGTCATTCTGTGGCTCGCCGTGCTGATCGTGCTGGCGTTGCTGAGCGTGCCGTTCCATGTTTGATCGGATGAACGGCCGCGTGCACGAAGCGAACGAACCTGCCTCCGCCATCGGCACCGTCGCGCACGGCGGCAATCTGCACGAAGCGGCCAGACGCTATGGCATTCCGCACGCACAATGGCTCGATCTGTCGACGGGTATCAATCCGCACGGCTATCCGGTCCCACCGGTTCCCGCCGACGCCTGGCGTCGCCTGCCCGACGACGGCGACGATTTCGCCGCCTGTGCCGCGCGCTACTACGGCGCGCCCGACGCCGCGCATGTGCTGCCGGTGGCAGGCAGCCAGGCGGCGATTCGCGCGCTGCCCGCGCTGCTGCCGCGTGCACGCGTCGGTATCGCGCCGCTCACGTATGGCGAATACGCGCCCGCATTCGAGCGCGCCGGCCATGAAACGATAACGCTCGATGTCTGCCGCGAAACGTTACCCGACGCGCTCACGCATGCAGTCGTCGTGAATCCGAACAATCCGACCGCCGCGCATCTGAGCGCCGCCACGCTATTGCATTGGCATGCCCAGTTGAGCGCGCGCGGCGGTACGCTGCTGGTCGATGAAGCCTTCGCGGACACCATGCCGTCGGCCTCGCTCGCGGCCAGTACGCATCGCGACGGCTTGCTCGTGTTGCGCTCGCCGGGAAAATTCTTCGGCCTTGCCGGCGTGCGCGCGGGTTTCGTGCTCGGCGCGCCTGCGTTGCTCGAACGCCTGCGCCACACGCTGGGCGCGTGGACCGTCAACGGCCCGGCTCGCCACGCGGTCAAAGCCGCATTCGCCGACGAGGCCTGGCAATGGCCCATGCGCATGCGGCTCGAAGCCGAAGGCGCGCGGCTGGCCGACCTGTTGCATGCGCAAGGTTTCGACACGCGCGGCACGCCGCTTTTCGCGTGGACCGGCGACGCCCGCGCCGCCGCTTTGCATGAAGCGTTGGCCCGGCGCGGCGTGTGGACGCGGCTGTTCACGCCGTCGGGCAGCGTTCGATTCGGCTTGCCTGCGACCGAAGCCGAATGGGCCCGCTTTGAAGAAAGTTTGCACGCCGCCGTTCGAGAGATCGATCCCACACGAGCGGGTTGATGCAGCACAGACCTCGCATCCATCCCACGCTCACCCTCCGTCTCCCGCATCTTCGCCCGATGAACCGACTGCCCCGCTTCGCCATCGCCACCGCGCTCTTCGTCCACACGCTGCATGCGTTTGCCGCCGTCTCCGTCATCGACGACACCGGCGCAACCGTTACGCTGCCGGCTCCCGCGCAACGGGTGATCAGCCTCGCGCCGCACGTCACCGAAATGCTGTATGCCGCGGGCGGTGGCGCAAAGGTGATCGGCGCCGTGTCGTATAGCGACTACCCGCCGCAGGCGCAACGGTTGCCGCGCGTGGGCGATAACAAGGCGCTCGACCTGGAGCGCATCGTCGCACTGAAGCCCGATCTGATCGTGGTGTGGCGGCACGGCAATGCGCAGCGTCAAATCGATCGTCTGCGCGAGTTGCACATCCCGCTCTTCTTCAGCGAGCCGCATCATCTGGACGACGTGGCCACGTCGCTGACAAAGCTCGGGCAATTGCTCGGCACATCGCCGATTGCGGATGCGGCGGCGGCCGCCTACCGTCATGACATTGCAACACTGCGCAGCCGGTATGCGAGCCGGCCGCCCGTCAGCGTGTTCTATCAGGTGTGGGATCAGCCGTTGATGACGCTCAACGGCGAGCATATGGTCAGCGACGTGATCGCGCTGTGCGGCGGGCGCAATGTGTTCGCCAAACTCGAACCGCTGGTGCCGACCGTCTCGACCGAAGCGGTGCTCGCAGCGAATCCGGAAGCGATCGTCACAGCGGCGCCGGGCGCGACGAAGCCGGACACCACCTTGCCGCAACTCGGCGCATGGCGAGCGTGGCCGAGCCTCACCGCGGTGGCGAACAACAACCTCTTTGCGATCGACGGCGATCTGATCAACCGTCCGGCGCCGCGCATTGCGCAAGGCGCGAGGCAATTGTGCGAAGACCTCGACGCGGCGCGCTCACGCAGAAAGCCAGGCACGCCATGAAGCAAGGGCGATCGGCGTCCCGCGCGCCTTACGCCTTACGCATTCCACCGCACCAGCGACCACTGCCGCATTTCATCGTTCCTGCGCAACCAGACAATGCCGCTCATATCGAGCGACCAGCGCAGACAGCGTTCCAGCGGCACGTCCAGCACGATCGACGCGATGGCCCGAATCACGCCCGCATGCGTGACCACATAAGCCGGCGACAACTCGCGCGTGAGCGCGAATGCGTCGAGCCACGCCCGCACGCGCGCGACGAACTGCGCCACGCTTTCGCCGCCATGCGCGCGCGCATGTTCGAAGTTGGCCGCCCAGTCGTCGAGCAGTTCGCGGTCGATGGCGTCCCAGCGTTGCGCTTCCCAAGCGCCGAAGTTCATTTCCATCAGACGATCGTCGTGACTGATCACGCAGCCGAAGTCGTTCGCCATCTCGGCGGCGAGCGCCGAGCAGCGCTTTAACGGACTCGACATCAGCACACGTGGCGCGGGCACCTGCAAAGTCGCGAGCTTCAAGGCAAGCGCCGCCGAGGATACCTCGGCATCCTCGGCGAGCGCCACGTCGCTGTGGCCGTAACACACGCCCGCATCGAGCGCGACCGCGGGATGGCGAATCAGGACGATATCCATATCAGCCCCACCAGGTAGATGCTCAACTCAAAAATTTGCTGCGCGAAGCCCAGGCAGTCGCCGGTATAACCACCGATGCGTCTGACGAAATAACGGCCCATTGCAAAGCGAAGTACCACTAGCACCGCAAGCGCCGAGGCCGCGAACCGCCAGTCCGGCGCACCATGCAAGCCCGGCCATAGCAGCCACGGCAAACCGAATATCGCCGCGCAGATGAACGCACCGCCGTTCAGGCGCTGCGCCACCGGTTTGGCCTTGCCTTCGGCACGCACATAGTCGAGCGTGGCGAGATAGCTGATCGCGCACGTTCGGCTCGCCGCATGCGCGGCAATCATCAGACTTGCGGCCCGCAGCGGCGGCATGGCGGCGAGCGTTTGCCACTTCAATGCGAGTGCGATTACGAGCGCAATGGCGCCGAAAGCACCGATGCGCGAGTCATGCATGATTCGCAATACGTCTTCGCGCGTATAGGCGCCACCGAACGCATCGACGCAATCTGCGAGACCGTCTTCATGGAACGCGCCGGTCACGAGCAGCGACGCGGCCATCGAGAGCAGTACCGCCACGCCCGCCGGAACAACGCGCAACGCGGCGAGATAGACCAGCGCGCTGAATCCGCCGATCAATACGCCGACGAGCGGAAAATAACGCGCCGCCGCATTCAGATAATGCGGTTCATAACCGACCCAGCGCGGCACCGGCACACGCGTGAAGTAACCGAGCGCCGTGAAGAAATAGCGCAGTTCCGCGAGCGGGTTCATGGGTGTGCCGGGCCAGTGTTGCTATATGAGCGATCACGCATCGCGATTGGCGACGCCCGCCGACTCGAAGCTCGCCATCTCGTTGACGAACGCCACCGCCGCCCGCAGCAGCGGCACCGCGAGCGCCGCGCCGGTGCCTTCGCCGAGCCGCATGTCGAGCGAGAGCAACGGCAGCGCGCCGAAATGATCGAGCATGCGACGATGCCCCGCTTCGTTCGACGCATGCGCGAACACGCAGTACTCGCGCACGCTCGGCGCGAAGGCGTCGGCGATCAGCAAGGCCGAACTCGCGATGAAGCCGTCGACCAGAATCGTCATGCGTGTCTCGGCCGCCGCGAGATAGGCGCCCGCCATCATCGCGATCTCGAAGCCGCCGAAGGTGGCGAGCACGTCGAGGGGATCGCTGGAAACGGGGTGATGAGCGAGCGCCGAGGCCAGCACGTTGCGCTTCCTCGCGAGCCCCGCATTGTCGAGGCCCGTGCCACGGCCGACGCATTCGTCGATCGGCACGCCGCACATACGGCTCATCAGACACGCCGCCGCCGAGGTATTGGCAATGCCCATCTCGCCGAAGCCGATCACGTTGGTGCCAAGCGCCGCGTGATGCCGTACGCGCGCCGCGCCCGCCTGCATGGCGGCGAGCGCCTGGTCGCGGCTCATGGCCGGTTCGCGCGCGAAGTTGCGTGTGCCCGCCGCGACCGGAATGTCGACGAGTCCTTCCGCCGACGGCAGCGGCGTCGCGATGCCCGCGTTGACCACTTCGAGCTCGATACCCGACACGCGGCTCAATGCATTGATCGCCGCGCCGCCCGCGACGAAGTTGGCGACCATTTGCGCGGTCACCGCTTGCGGATAAGGGCTCACGCCCTCCTCGGCCACGCCGTGGTCGCCGGCGAAGACGATCATCGCCGGGCGCGTCACGGTGGGATGCGTGGTGCGCTGAATGAGGCCCATCTGACGCGCGAGCGTTTCGAGCCGGCCGAGACTGCCGGGCGGTTTGGTCTTGGTATCGATGATGTGCTGCAACTCGACGCGCAGCGTTTGATCGAGTGGTTCGACTTCGGGCAGTCCGGATAAGCGTGGCAATGAAGTCATAAGCGTGTGTAAAAAGAGAATGTTGGGATGACGCGATCAGCCTGCTGGCATGTCATGATCGGCGCTCGATTCGTGACGCGCGCGCGGAGCCGGAATCAGCGCCTCGTGTTCGCCGTCGCGAATCAGAATCAACGGGTAGCCGAATGCGCGGCTCGCGAGCATGGGCGTCAACACGTCGTGGACCGGCCCGGCATACGCGCCGCCCGCGCCGTCGAGCAGCAGCGCATGCGTCGCGAAGCGGCGCGCGAGGTTCAGGTCGTGGCACGAAAACATCACGGTGCGCCGAGGCTCGCGGGTCCACGCGGCGAGCGCTTCGAGGCAGTCGATCTGATGATGCAGATCGAGATGCGATAAGGGTTCGTCGAGCAGCAGCAACGGCGCGTCCTGGCACAGCACCGCCGCCAGCGCCGCGCGCTGACGCTCGCCGCCCGAGAGCGAGAGCACATCGCGCGCGGCGAATGCGGCGAGGCCCAGCAGGTCCAAGGCCGCGTGCGCCGCCTCGCGATCGGCCTCGCGCTCCCAGCCCCAGCCGCTGAGATGCGGAAAGCGGTTCAGCATCACGATGTCGAACACGCTCGCGCTGAATGCGTCGGGCGCGCTTTGCGGCATCAGCGCGCGCCGCTGCGCGAGCGCGAGCGGCGGCCAGTCCGTCACACGCACGCCATCTATTTCGACATGGCCCGCCGACGGGTGCAACAACCCCGCCAGCGTGGAGAGCAAGGTCGTCTTGCCCGCGCCGTTCGGGCCGGCCACGCACCAGATCTCGCCTTCGTAGAACGTATGCGTGAAGGCATCGAGCAAGGTGCGCGCGCCGGCGCGCAAGGTCAGACGTTGCGCACTGAGCACGGCTTGGGAAGCGTTGAACGTTGGCATCATCGGCGCCTGCGCAGCAGCATCCATAGAAACACCGGCACGCCGATGATCGACGTGATCACGCCGACCGGCAATTGCGCCGGCGCGATCACGGTGCGCGCGATCAGGTCCGCGCCCATCACCGCGACACCGCCGCCGAGCGCGGCGGCCGGCAGCAGCATGCGCTGATCGTTGCCGAACGCGAGCCGCAGCATATGCGGCACGACCAGCCCGACAAAGCCGATGGTGCCCGCCGTCGTCACCGCCGCGGCCGCCGCCAACGAGGCCACCAGATAGACCCGCAAGCGCAACGGCGTCACCGCGACACCCAACGCCTGCGCGGCGGCGTCACCCCGCAGCAGCACATTCAGACGCGGCGCGGCGGGTACGATCGCGACCAGCACGACGACGAGCGCGGCGAGCGCCGTCCATGGCATCGCGCCGCCATTGAGGTCGCCCGTCAGCCAGAACAGCATACCGCGCAAGCGGTTATCCGGCGCGAGGTTGAGCAGCAAGGTGATGAGTGCGCCCCAACCCGCGGCGATCACCGCGCCGGTCAGCAGCAAACGTGGCGACGTGTCCTGCGGCTCGCCGCGCCACAACTCGCGGCGCGCGAGGCCGAGCACCAGCAGGATCGACACGAAAGCGCCGGCGAAGGCGCTCGCGTCGACGATCCACCATGCGCAGCCGGCAATCATCGCAACGAGCGCGAAGCTCGCCGCGCCGCCCGATACACCCAACACGTAGGGCTCGGCCAGCGGATTGCGCAATAGCACCTGCAGCAACGCGCCGGCCAACGCGAGCAAGGCGCCGCACGCAAGACCGGCCAGCGCGCGCGGCAGACGCAGCGTGCGGACGATCTCCGCCGTCAGGTCACCGGAACCGCTAGCCGATGCGTGCGCGGGCATCAGCGCCGAGAGTACGCGCATCGGCGCGAGCGAGACGCTGCCCAGTGCGAGCGACGCCATCAGCACCGCCAGCGCGATCGCCGCCAGCGCGAGCCAGATCGCGGCCGCGCGCTTCGCGCTCATCACGCGCGGTGTCGCGGGCGTCGAACCCGGGTGGCGGTTCATGGCTCGGCTCATGCAGCGGCTCTTGCGCGCGATCTCAACGAGGCGTGTCCATCACTGCTGCTGCCAACCAACCGTGAGATACGCACCGCGCCGTGGCGAGTTGTACGAGTAGGCCGTTTCATAGTCCTTGTTCAACAGATTCTGGATTTGCGCGGCCACGTACCATGCTTTCGTGATGTTATAGCGCGCCGACAGATTCACCACGCCATAGCCGCCCAGCTTGCCGCTGCTGTCGTCGCGCGGGCCGCTCACGATCCACTCGCCGCCCACGCGCCAGCCGGCGATATTGCGGTTCACCGTCAGCGAGCCGAAGCGCCGCGCGCGCCGCACGAGGTCGACGTCGTTGTCGAGGTCGACGGGGTTTTGCAGCGTCACCGACGCGCGCACGTCCGTCTTGCCGACATGACCGCTCCACGACCCTTCGAGTCCCTGCACCTTCGCATGGCCGACGTTCTCGGCCAGATAGATGCCGGGCGTCACCTGCTCATAGTCGATCAGATTCGAATAGCGCGTCTGAAATGCGGTAAGACGCATCACGCCAAGCGCATTCGATGCGTACTGCAGCGCGGCTTCGATCGAATGGCTGCGCTCCGGCTGGATAGACGGATTACCGCTGAGCGGATAGTACAGATCGTCGAAGCTCGGCGCGCGAAACGAATCCGAATAGCTTGCGCTTACCTTCCAATGGCCGGTGATATCGAAACCGTAGCCGAGATAGTAACTGTTCGCTCCGCCGAAATCGGAATACTGGTCGCGCCGCACGTTGGCCTGAATCTGGTTGCGCCCAAAGCGCCCGGTATAGCCGACGAAGCCCGAATCCACATGCCGGTCCGGCGCCGCGAACGTGTCGGACTCGAGGCTCTGATCGAGATGCTCGTAGCCGACCTGCAGCTTCTGCTGCGCGGCCAGCGCGAAATCGTTCTGCCATGTGTACTGGCGGTTGTCGGTATCGAAGCGGCCGTTATAAATGCCGTTGGTATTCGACACGCTGCGGTCGTCGCCTTCGGAGACGATCAGGTGCGTCGTCCACCAGTCGGTCAGCTTGCCGTTGGCGAACACCGAGACCTGGCGCACCTTGCTATACAGGTTGTTCAGATCGGTCGGCAGGCCGTACGCGTTGTCGTAGCTGTTGTTGCCGTTCGACTGGAAGTAGCTCGCGCCGGCATTCCATTTGTCGTTGAACTTGTGGCGCAACGAAGCCGAGATGCTCTCGTTCAGATAGCCGTTCGCATTCGGGTTGGCGTTCGGCGCCTCATGCGGATTGAGCGACGAGAAGCCGTCGTCCTTCGACCGCGCGAGCGAAATGCTGAAGGTCGTATTGCCGTCTTTATCCAATGCGCCGTTCACGCCCGCCTGCTGCGTTTGCGTGTGATAGCTGCCGTAGCCCAGCGAAAAATTGAAACGCGGCGGGTGGTCGCCACCTTCTTTCGTGAACACCTGGACCACGCCGCCGATCGCACCGGAGCCGTACAACGCCGACACGTTGCCGTTCACCACCTCGACGTGATCGACCTGGTCGAGCGGAATCTGCGCGAGTTGCGCCGAACCCAGGCTCACGGAATCGACGCGCACGCCGTCGATCAGCAGCAAAGATTGCGTCGACGACGCGCCGCGCAGGAACAGGCTCGTCGTCGAACCGGGGCCACCTGTGCGCGAGATTTGCGCGCCTGGTGCGAGTTGCAGGAGGCCGGGCAAATCGGTCGCGGTGGTGTCGGCGAGATCCTGCTGGTCGAACAGCGCGGTCTGCGGGATCGCGTCGGCGAGTGCTTGCGGGCCGCGCTCCGCGGTGACCACGATCGGCGACAACACAGCGGGCGACGCCTGCGCCGCCGACGGAGAAGATGAAGGTGCCGCTTGCGCGTGCGCGACGACCGGCAGGCCCGCGAAGGCGAGGAGCGCCGCACGAGCGATGGGGGACAGCATGGGGTGAAAGTCCTGTGGGTAGCGTGCGCGGCCCGCTTCCCCGCAGGCCGATGCGTAACGAGGCGCCCGCGTATTTAACATTGTCGCGCGTGACGTGCCTCTCCCCCTGGCCGGTATCCGGGCTGGCGACTTCTCGATCCCGCCTTCCCACGCGTGACGCGCAGTGGCACACTCGCGAGTTGAACTTCCAACACGCGACCAGGATCGACTTGCATGACGAATGCGGTCGCTTACCGTTGCGGGGGCAGCGCAGGTTGGCGCGTTCTGGCGAACAGCGCCCCCTGCTTCCCGTTTAACTGCGCGCGCCGTTGAAAAGCGCACGCGGGCACCAGAGTGCGGCCAGTTTAGGAGCGGCCTCGGGGTCCGTCAAGAATGAGTGGGACCGCAGACTAGCGTTCTGTTAAGTGCAGGCTATTGTCCGACGCACGAGTACTTTTTCATCATATGGTCGATAAAAGCCTGCACAAAGCAATGTTGTTACGTCTCGAAACGAGACAATTGTCGGAACCTGCGACATTCCGCGCTAAAATGCGATGTCTTTAGAGGACGCAGCACATGCTCACCGAACTCGAAACACTTTCACAGAATATCGGCAAGCTGATCGCGATCAGCCAACGCCACAATGAAGCGCGACTCGCGCTCGAAGAGCAGCTCGCCCAATCGCGCGCGGACGTCGAAGCCACGCGCACGGAACTTGCAATGCTGCGCGAGGAACGTAATGCACTGCAGGCGGAGCGCGACGCGCTGTCGGCGAAGATCGACGACGCACAGGTGCGCCTGAATGCGATCCTCGAAAAGCTGCCGCGTGCCCGCGCGAACAGCGAGCCCGATAGCCAGCTCGATCTGCTCGAACCGGCTCAGCACGAAAGCGAAGCCGAGAGCGACGTGACCCGCCACGGAGAAAATGCATGACCACCAAGCAGATCGAAGTATCGATTCTCGGCGTGCCCTATCGGCTCGCCTGCTCGCCGGAAACGGAAGGCGCGCTGCTTGAAGCGGTCGCACGCGTCGACGCCGAAATGTCGAAGATCCGCAATAACAGCAACGTGCGCGGCACGGATCGCATTGCTGTCATGGCCGCACTGTCGCTGGCATCGGAACTGCTTAGGCTGCAATCGAGCGTGAGACACGGAGAAGCATTTCCCGCTGAAGAAATCCGGCGTACAATGCATCAAATGAACGAACAACTGGGTACTGTGATTCAGCAGTACAGCATGCAGTAAGTAGTGTGTGTTATCGTGCGGCCGGTCCTGAGATCGGCGGCGGATTCAAACGGAGTGCGTGAGCACAAGGCGTGCAAGATTCTGCAAACGTTTGAGTTCAATCGGTCGTTTTGTGTTTTAGCTTCATCGGTTTAGCTTCCCTGCCTGGTTCGCCAAGGTCATATATTCCTTGAACCAATGCCATGTGCACGGTTGCGGAAATTTGTAGCACGGGTGTGCGCGTCACTCTGTCTGATGTACCCGAAGTGTTGCTAACTGCGACCAATTCTGAACCCCCGGTTCAGGATGCCGGCCTAGCGGCTAAGGCGGGGACCTTTTTTAGAACGGCATCGGACTTCGGTTCGGTGCCGTTTTTCTTTGTGCGCTGTTTTTGCGCGCTGTTTGCTGTACGCCGATTTCTTCCGCATCTTCAAACCCTTAACGTTCAATTCGATTCATGCGCTACTGGCTAATGAAGTCCGAACCGGACGAAGCAAGCATCGACCATCTCGCCAACGCACCGCATCGCACGTTGCCTTGGACCGGCGTGCGCAACTATCAGGCGCGCAATTTCATGCGTGACCTGATGCAGGTCGGCGACGGTGTGCTGTTCTATCACTCGAGCTGTCCCGAGCCCGGCATCGCGGGCATTGCGGCGGTATCGTCCACCGCGTACCCGGACCCCACGCAGTTCGACAGGAAGAGTCCCTACTTCGACGCGAAGTCGTCGCAGGAAACGCCACGCTGGGTGCTCGTCGATGTGGTGTTCAAGAAGAAGATCCCGCTGATTCCGCTCGCCGCGCTGCGCGAGCATGACGAACTCAAGGACATGCGCGTGCTCGCCAAGGGCAACCGCCTGTCGATCACACCGGTGACCGAAGCCGAATGGCGCTTCATCACCAAGCGGCTCGCTTGACGTCGCTTGATGTTGACTGATCGTTGATGCAAGACGCGTATTCACGCGGACGCAAACGTTAAAGCAACGTCAAATCAGGGAACCAAGCTCAGGTTACAACCGCCTAACGGACTCGCAAACGCCGTGCCATTGCGCGGCGTTTGCTCCGATCGTGCACAACCCTGTTCAAGCAAGGAGTCCAACAATGACGAAAAACACTGCACGTGCACTCGCTCTCGCGCTCGTATGCGCCGCGCCCGCAGCGCTAGCCTTGACGCCGGCCGTGGCACGCGCGCAAAACGCCATGCAGTATCAGCCGGCCGGCGTGCTGTCGCTGAATGCGCAGGCCAGCGCGGAAGTACCGCAAGACGTCGTCGATATCACGCTGTTCTACGAGCAGGAAGCGAGCGATCCGTCGGCGCTCACGTCAACGCTGAATCAGCGCGCCGATTCGGCGCTGCAAAAGGCCAAGGGTGTGAGCGGTGTAACGGCCCGCACGGGCTCGTTCTCGATCTATCCGTCAACAGACCGTGACGGGCGCATTTCCGCATGGCGCGGCCGCACGGAGATCGTGCTCGAATCGCACGACTTCGCCGCGGCGTCGAAGCTCGCGGGTCAAATGGCATCGATCATGCAGGTCGGCAACGTGCAATTCTCGCTCTCGCCCGAAGCACAACGCGCGGCCGAGCAGAAGCTCACCGGCGAAGCGATCAAGTCGTTTCGCGAGCAGGCCGCATCGTCCGCGCAGGCGTTCGGCTATAGCGGCTATTCGATTCGCGAGGTCAACGTCGGCCACAACGGCGTGATGCCGCGTCCGGTGATGATGATGAGCGCGCGCGCCATGGGCGCCGACGCGAAGGCCTCGGCGCCGGTGCCGATCGAAGGCGGCACGTCCACCGTGACCGTGAATGTGTCGGGTTCGGTGCAGATGAAATAACGCCATTCCCTCACGCAGGAAGCGCAGCTTCGCGACAGCCAAAGAAAAAGCCACGGCACGCCGTGGCTTTTTTCATTTGACCGTTCGCTACGATAAACCGTAGCTGAACAGATCAGCTCGCGCTCACCGCCTGCGCCGGCTGACGGCCTGCGCGACGATAAGACCAGACGAGCAGGCCGATACCGACGAGGATCATCGGCAGCGACAACCATTGGCCCATGGAAAGACCCATGGCCAGCAGGCCGAGGAAATCGTCCGGTTCCCGCGCGAATTCGACCGTGAAGCGCGCAAGGCCATAGCCGATCAGAAACACGGCGGAAATCGCGCCCATCGGCTTCGGTTTACGGGAGAAGAAGAACAGCACGAAGAACAGCGCGACGCCTTCCAGCGCGATCTCATACAGCTCCGACGGATGACGCGGCAGCATGTGATATTGCGCGAACACTTCGTTCAAATGCCATTGCGCGGCTAGTTGCGGATGCGCGGTGAGCCACGCGGCGTCGTCGGGCGCGGCGCCCGGAAACAGCATCGCCCACGGCGCGCTCGGATCGGTTACGCGTCCCCACAACTCGCCGTTGATGAAGTTGCCGAGACGCCCCGCGGCGAGGCCGGTGGGCACCATCGGCGCGACGAAGTCGGTGACCTGCAGCCACGAGCGTTTGCGCTGATACGCGAACAGCACCATGG